>Ga0307988_1000583_pt1 | contig 24699 bp, 19 predicted proteins | sample EllFjometagen183_FD_203166 | JGI IMG/M metagenome (GOLD analysis project Ga0307988, IMG submission 203166) | Marine microbial communities from Ellis Fjord, Antarctic Ocean - #183 | ecosystem: Environmental > Aquatic > Marine > Unclassified | place: Southern Ocean | collected 2014-10-08 | reverse complement strand
ATTCCATTGAATCTAAAACTGTAGTTATCGCAACTGGGGCTACTCCTCGCTGGCTTGGACTTAAATCTGAACAACGCCTGCTTACAAAAGGTGTAAGCGCTTGCGCAACTTGTGATGGAGCATTTTTTAGAGATGTACCGGTTGTTGTTATTGGTGGTGGTGATACAGCTGTTGAAGAAGCAATATTTTTAACAAAATTTGCAACCAAGGTCACGATAATTCACAGGCGTGATAAACTAAGAGCTTCTAGAATCATGGCTGACAGGGCTAAATCCAACCCTAAAGTAGAAATACTATGGGATCATACCGTTGAAGAAATCAATGGAAAAGATGAAGTTGACAGTGTAACTGTAAAGAATGTAAAAACAGAGAAAATATCTACTATTCCCTGCAAAGCATATTTTGCTGCATTAGGCCATATTCCCAATACTAAATTTTTAAATGGAATAAACATAGATGATCAAGGATTTATTCAGCTTATTGGTAACAGTTCATATACCAATATAGAAAGTGTATTCGCCGCAGGAGATTGTGCTGATCACACATACAAGCAAGCAATTACCGCAGCAGGAATGGGTTGTAAAGCAGCAATGGACTTAGAACGCTGGCTTGAGAGTAACCAGTAATCAATGGTGATACTGCCTTAATACTGTTAAATTAAGGTAATATTCCTACTTCAGAAGATCGGTGAATGTCGACTAAAGTCGGCACTTAAGCAGTATAATGCAATGACATTTAATTATAAGTCGTTTATTCACAATATTAAGATTTTAATACATTTATGAATTACACTCTAAAGAATTATTTAAGAACAGGATTAATCCTGTTTATTATTTGTGCATTTTATACAAACGCATCTGCCTTCAAGGTTAGGTCTACCATGTATGGTGGCAATAAATATGTTTACTTAAGCGATATAGCTAAATTTTTTGGAATGAAATTATCCGTTAATAAAATGTACAGTAAACTGTATAGCAAGTACTCATTAATCCGATTTAACAATAATTCTAAAGACGTTATTCTTAATGGTATTAAAGTTTACCTTTCTCTTCCGGCAATATATAATAATGGTAAACCAATAATTAGTGAAACAGATTTAACTCTTCTAGTAAATCCAATACTACGTAGCCAATCCCTGACTAAACATAGGCTTCGAACTATCGTAATAGACCCTGGGCATGGCGGGAAAGATGAAGGAGCAGCAGGAACTACTTTCAAAGAAAAAAATATCGCACTATCGATTGCAAAAAAGCTACGGAATATTCTGTTAAAAAATGGTTTCAAAGTTATCATGACTAGATCAAGTGATCGATTTATCCCACTAAAATCCAGACCTGCAATTTGTAATAAATACAATGGAGATATTTTTGTGTCTATTCATTGTAATGCTGCATCCAAACAAGTCAAAGGGATAGAAACATTTATTTACACACCACTTGGAACAGCTTCTACTCATTCATACAATAATTCAGGTAAAGCTCACTTAGGTAATTTATCTGACAAAAACAATGCTAAATTAGGGTATGAAATTCATAAAAGATTAATAAATTCAAAATACACTAAAACAAATGATAGAGGTTTAAAGCGTGCTAAATTTGCAGTTTTGAGGTATAGCTCAGTCCCAGCAGTCCTTATAGAGACAGGATTCATATCAAACTCGAATGAACAGCGTCTTCTTGGGTCTTCCAACTATCAGACAGCCCTTGCAACTTCCATTGCATCGGGAATTATAGCATACAGAAATGCTATACTTGAAAGTAACTAAAATATTATGAAAATAGTAATTCAGAGAGTATCTTCAGCATCTGTCACAGTAGACAGCAAAATTGTAGGACAAATTCAAAAAGGATTCGTTGTTCTATTAGGTATAACAACGAATGATACAGAAGCAGAAGCTAAGTTTCTAGCTAATAAAGTTTCAAACCTAAGAGTTTTTGAAGACAAAAATAGTAAGATGAATTTATCATTAAAAGATGTTGATGGAGAAGTTTTAGTTATTTCACAGTTCACCCTTTACGGCGATGCACAAAAAGGCAATAGACCAAGTTTTATAGAAGCAGCAAGACCTGAACATGCCATCCCTCTCTATAAATATTTTATTTCACAAATAGAAAAAAATAGTATTCATGTTGAAACAGGAATTTTTGGAGCAAAAATGGAAGTTGAGATACATAATTCTGGACCAGTTACAATATTGATTGAAAAATAAATAAACATTAAGAATAACCGCAAAGTTCGCAAAGGAATAGCAAAGCACGCAAAGAATACTAAAAAAATGGGTTAATAAATCTTACTGCCTTCGTCTTAGCATGAAAAAAGTATAAGTTGAGAAAGCAGAACGTTAGAGTTCATGACGCTAGGCATGTCTTAAAAATAACACGACTGATCATCGTGAACTCTAACGTTCCGATAATTAAGTTATTTGATAATTTTGCAGAGTTTACGCTGTTCAATATCCCACATATTTACTTATTTCACAAAATACATGTTTAATTTTGGTGTAAATCCATAGCTAATCTTTCAAGAATTTTCATCCCTAGCACATCAACTAGAACTCGGGAATTTGAAAGAACTACAAAACCTGTTTTTGTTCCTTTGAAAAAGCCAATAAAACTACTGTATCCACCGGTTTCTCCATCATGCCAGATAACATCTTTTCCTGCAGTTTTAGATATTATCCAACCTGAAGCCTGCCTAAACCATGATTTTTTTGGATTGAATTTAACTTGATGGCTTTCATAAATTGCCTTACCTAATATCGAATCAGATTTATTTATATTAGCTTTTAAATATATAAGCATATCAGTTATAGTTGAATTTATTGCAAAACAACCATCGAGTATACCTGAAGTCCAAATTTCAACTGGTTTACCTAAATTAGAGTACCCTTGAGACATGTTCTTTTTTTGTTCAGGTGAAAGTTTAATGTATGTATCATGCATACCTAGTTTATCCGTAATTTCTTTTTTTATGACATTCCCATAGCTTGTTCCTGATTTAATAGCGAGAATATGTCCCAACAAACCAAATCCAAGATTTGAATATTCATATTTAGATCCAACAGCTCTTGTTAGTTTATAACTATTCAGAAAGTTATATAAATCAACAACGGTATAACTTGTAAAAGGGTTTTGCGGATTTTCTATTATTTTGAAAAAATTTCCTGGTATTCTTGGTAAGCCAGAAGTTTGAGTTACCAGACTTTCTAGAGTAATTTTTTTGCCATTAAAAGATGGTGTCTTTATTTTCTTAGGAAGAAATTTAGTAATTGAATCATTTACGTTCAATAAACCCTGTTCCTGCATTTCCAAAAGGGCAATAGCTGTAAAAGTTTTGGTTATCGAACCAATTTGATATTCCGTATTTTTATTTGGTTTAATATCTGTTCCTTTTTTGACTACACCATAGAAATGAGTTGATTCTTTTCCATTATTTATAATTCCAATAGCAAGACCAGCTGTAACTTTTTGAGAAATATAGACTTTTGCTAATTCATCTATTGATGTTTTATCTGTAACTTTGGGATACTTAATAGTATCTACTATTGGTAAATGATCTAAAAAAGTAAAATAATTAAACTTATTTTTATCATTTAAGGAGATATATAGATAAAGATCAAGTTTTTTGAAATGTGCCTTAAAGACATAGTAATTGTAAAAAATATTAGGAGTTCTATCTATACTAGTAATGTTACCTAATTTTAATTTTAAATTTTTAAAAGATTTTATAAATACATCACATTTTATTTGATTCTGTAGCTGCTGATTGAAACTATTCCAAATATTAGAAAAATTCTCAGCATTATAATCTTTTACAACCTGATTTGCCGCAGTAGTATATCTTAAAAGTTTTTCGTTCTGATTAGAAACAAAAGCTGTATTAACAGTACAAATCAAACCAAGAGCTAGTATACTTATTATAAGTTTTCTCATTTCGCCATATTCCTTTTTTCTTTATAACTGTATTTTCAGAGTATTATATGTTTTTCTGTTTTCACTGTTTCTCTTCTGATATTGTTTCTCATTTTTCATTTACACCTTTATTCTTCAATATAAAATAGTTCATCAACAGTTGTTTTTAGAATTTTTGCTAATTTCAATGCAAGAAATGTTGATGGTACAAATTTACCTTTTTCGACAGTATTAATTGTTTTTCTGGTTACAAACGCGAGATCTGCAAGTTGTTCCTGTGTTAAGTCGTTTATCGCGCGATATATTTTTAATTTGTTTCTAAATGTTGATTCACTCATAGAATTTTTCTTTACGTTTTTTATTCCTTAAGAGAATATATTACATTGGGAATTAATATAGACAAAAAGGCTATCAATAACAATATTGACATAATATTTGATGAACTTAGCTTCAATGGAAGAGATGTTGCAAAAGTTAAAAATGTCAAAACAATAATAGATCCAAACATCGTTAAACAACTAAAGCGATAAACTTTAAATGCTATCACCTGTGTATATTCATCCTTAGTAATCAGTTTTTTTGACTTAGCTTTAATTACATAAATATAAACACAGACAAAACTGATAAGCCAGAGATAAAGTGATGTCATATGAATATAATTGACTAAGGTTGATGTTATATCTACATTGAAAGTCCCAAATATATTAATTAACTGATATATAGTGAATGTTAATATACAAATTATAACCCATATAATTTGTTTTTTCAGTAGTTTTTCATTCTTATTCATTTTAATACTTCCCTTTTTAATATAATTGAATATCTACAATTAATCAATAATCATAGTTTGCTAATTCATGTTACTTTATGTAACCTTTATTACTCTTTTTGTTAAAAATACTTCTCACATAAATTAAATCAAACACTTTTTTCAAAAAAAATAGAAAAAAAGTAAATAAATTATTTAGAACTATATTGGGACAGCTAATATTGAGTGTATGTTAGGATTGTTGCTTCATATATATGTAAAATAGTATAATCCTTATCAAACAAGATAGAAATTGACCCGAAAAAAAAAGGGATGGTAAATTTGAATTGAGAATATCTTATAATCTCTACTATCGAACATAATGAAACTATGAGAGAATTTGAATAGATACTACCATTTTATTCTAATTAAAACAGTCCATCATTCAGCATCATTTTATATATTGTTTCATAATCCTTTTCAAGTTGCTGCTTATCTTCGTTAAGCAACAACAAATTACCAACTACTTCAGCTAATGAACTTGCTACAGGAAGTTCACTACCGGGTTTTATAAAGAAATCATGCTCTTTATAAGATGGTAAGTGCTCAATCTTCTCTACATTGAACCTTTTATATATTCGATTAGGAGTAAAATTATTTAAAAAAATCACTCTGCAATGATTCTTTTCATGAGGCAAACAATTATATTTCTCAAGGTCATCTGGATTACAAATGGAATCTAAAAGAATATCAAACTGATCTCTGCCATGTGAAAAAGATGCAATTTTATTTACACAGTTATGAGCTCCTGACTGTCTACAGTTGACTTCAATAAGCCTTGGTCCATTTTCTGTATACATTAACTCATTGTGAGTCATTCCATTAACCCATCCTACAGAATCCAATACAGAAATGATATAATCAATCATTTCTTTTGCATGAGAAGATGTGAATGATACATTTTCAACATAATTATAGATTGGTAAATTATCAATATAGTCTTTCTTATAAGTACACAACACCGATATATAATGCTGACCCTGATACGAAACTACATCTACAATAAACTCCTCTCCCTTGAGATATTCCTGAATTAGGACGGAAGAGTGAGTATTTGATTTCAAATAATTAGTTAATTCATCATAACTATCTATTTTCATCGCACCGAGCGAGCCACAACCATGGACAGGTTTAACAAAGAGAGGGTAACCCCATTCTTCTAAAGTACTTTTCTTTTCAGAGGACAGCTCAGAACCTACATTTTCAATCTCTCTACATACTTTTACACCTTTTTCACTGCAAACTTCATTTACATCATATTTTGATAGCAATGTCTTAATTACATGATCAGGGTTAAATTCAAACTCAAACAGTTTGCATAACTTGGCAGTAGTCTCAATTGAATACTCATTGGCATTTATTATATTCAGCACGTTATATTCAGAGAACAGTGATTTAAAGCATTCTAAATTATCAAATTCCCACAAATAATAAATTTTATCAAAACTCATACCTTCTAATTCAATTTTAACCAATTCATGTATTTGCTCAGCTGTCAAAGCAGAAAATTCTTTAAAAAAGCTTAATAGACTATCAGTAAAAACTGCAATAACTTCAATATCTCTTTTATGAAATCTCGGAACCATATAATCCTTACATGTCGCAGGATCAATAATTAAACAACATTTTTTTTTCATAGGTAGAGACGCAAGATTTTGCGTCTCCTTGTTAGGCACAAGATTTTGCGTCTCCTTGTTAGGCACAAGATTTTGCGTCTCCTTGTTAGGCACAAGATTTTGCGTCTCCTTGTTAGGCACAAGATTTTGCGTCTCCTTGTTAGACGCAAGATTTTGCGTCTCCTTGTTAGACGCAAGATTTTGCGTCTCCTTGTTAGGCACAAGATTTTGCGTCTCCTTGTTAGGCACAAGATTTTGCGTCTCCTTCGACGATACATTAAAAGACGCAAAATATTGCGTCTCTACGATAGTTTTGTCAACATGGAAATTATTTTTGTACATAATTTAAGTTCTCTTATAACATTCAATTAATAATTTTAATTATAAAATTTGTCATCTATCCAACTTTGAGAATTGTTTTCAATATAATTTAATATGCGAATATAATCCTTTTCATCACGAATAATGTGATCATGATAACGTGTTTGCCAGGTAAAGTCAGAGTTTACATTGCGAGCATTTTTTGTAACACCAATTTTAAACCCACGAACAATTGATCCCAAATTTTGTGATTGCGGCGAAAATTTATTTTTTGTAGATTGGTGAGGTTGCGAAATGGTTCGTAGAGACGCAATATTTTGCGTCTCTTTGCTAGGTACAATATTTTGCGTCTCTTTGCTAGGCATTACGTTTGATCGTCCATCATTCTCTTTATTAATAACAATAATACCATGAATATGGTTTGGCATTATCACAAACGCATCTATTTTTACAAATGAAAAATGCTGTGGTATTTCCAGCCAATACTTTTTTACAATTATTCCTATTTTTGATAAATGTATTGATCCATCAAAAATCTCACCAAAATAACATTCATGTGCTTTAGTACAAATGGTAACAAAATAGGATGCATTCCACCCATAATCCCATGACCTTAACCGTGTCGATGGTATGCGGTATTTATTTTGATATTTGTCTGGTAATTTTTGCATATTTAATGAGAAATATGTGAATTCATTTTTATAATGGACAGTACACAGACGCAAAATTTTGCGTCTCTACACCACGCTATTTATATTTTTGCTTATTTTTTCAATACTTTCAATAGAAGTAACTATATTACCATGATGCGAAGGTAAATTAATAACATCAAGATTTTTCACGATTTCATCCCACCCATTTTTCTTAAGCTCCATTATCAGTCTATTAATTTTATCTGATTCATTTTTCTCTTTCTCACTCATTTTTATCAATTCATCGTATGGTCGTGCTTCCATACACTTAAAAAGAGTAGCTTTAGTATCCATTGGTAAGTGAATTAAAGTTGATAAACCTGCTGTTTCAAGGCTAATTATTTTTTTCATTTTCTTAATAAGATTATCAGGCACACCTGCATTAAATAGCTGTTTTTCAGTAAATCTCTGCTGCCATTTAAAATCCAACTCTTCGCCTACATTAACAGATGAGAAATTAAAAGAATCAAAAAGAAAAAGTTTTTCTACTGATAATTGTTTCTCTTTAAAGATTTTAACCATTTCATAAGCAATATTACCACCGCTTGACCATCCAGCTACATAAAGTCTGGAATCTTTAAGATTAACTTTTTTCATTAACTCTCTAGTATAATATCCGGCAATTAATTTAAGATCAGAAGTGGGACTTTGCTGATTATTAATATTATACGAATTTACTCCAATAATATTAAATCGTTCGTTATCTAGATATTGAACGAGTTGATGGTAAACCTCTGCACCGCCACCGGTAGGATGAATAAGAATTAAAATATCCTTCGATTCTGATTTATTAAAGAAAATAAATGGACAATGAGGAGAAAATAAACCTTTACCTAATTCTTTTGCCTGACTCTCAATAGTCTGAAAATTGTATATAAAATAATTAGGAGCATTCAGTTCATATTCTCTGTTGATTTCTTCCATTAATTGAATAGACAATATCGAATTTCCACCTATTTCAAAAAACTTATCATTTAATCCTACTTCATGAATCCCCAGTACACTTTTCCAAATTTCCTGTAATTCTCCTCTAATATTATTATAATCCGTATGCTGATTATGCATATTTTCTATCTGATTTACTTTTTTACTAGGAACAGGCAACTTAGCTCTATCAATTTTTCCATTATTAGTTAACGGAAATTTTTTAAGTTCTACAAAATATGTCGGAATCATATAGTATGGTAAAATATCTGCAAGATATTTTCTTAATAATTCAGATGTAAGTTGTAGTCTTTTAGGTGTAAAAACGCTGTTATCAGTAGTCACATAATATGCTACTAACTGCTTATTATGAATTATTTTATTCTTATAAACTGTTACAATACACTCTTTGATCTCTGAATTTCTCTGTAGTTTATCTTCAATTTCACCCATTTCAATTCTAAAACCGCGAATTTTAACTTGAAAATCATTCCTCTCAATATATTCAAGATTTCCATCCTGGAGCTGATAAACAATATCGCCAGTTTTATATAAATTTAAGTTTCTGCTGTTTTTAATTTCATCATCCGTAACAAAAGGATTCTTTATAAATCTCTCTTTGGTTAATGAATCTCTACACAAATAGCCTCTTGCGACTCCCTCTCCACCTACATATAATTCTCCGAGCATTCCTATTGGTACAGGTCTAAGTTTAGAATCCAATATATAGAGAGTATGGTTAGATACAGCTTTCCCGATTGGAGGATAAAGCCATTTGGATATATCTTCAGGCTCTATCGTGAATGTAGTCGTCACATGGGTCTCAGTTGGACCATAATGATTGTGAAGTTTAATCTGTTTTCTTGAAATAATATTTCTCAGATTATCACCCACTAGCAATTTATCCCCAGCCGCAATAATATGCTTCAAACTGCATGCATAAAATCTATCTGAAAGCTCTTTAGTATTAAAAATCATATTTAAAATAGCTGGAGGGCATAATAATATTTCAATTCTGTTTGCTATTATAAAATCTATTAGATAAATTACATTTCTTCGAACTTCCTCTGTAATTAAATAAAGTGTACCTCCATTAAACAGAGTTGAAAAAATTTCCTGGACCGATACATCAAACGTACTGCTGGTAAACTGAAGAACGTTGCAGGCAAAATTGATATTACATTTATTCTTTTGGTAATATACTAGATTTGTGATAGTTCTATGCTGCTGCATTACTCCCTTTGGAGTACCAGTTGAACCTGAAGTATATATTACATATGCTAAATCAGTTGGTTTATTAAAATGAACAGGATTGAATTTAGGTGATTTCTCTATTTCATCAGTATAGGTGTCTATACTCATCGGCAAAGCGTCTTCATACATTAAAAAAACTAGATTCTGAACATTGTCAAGGATAGTTAAGACAAGTTTTACCTTGCTGTCATTAACTTTAGATTTCAACCTCTCTTCAGGGTCATGAAGATCAAAAGGAACATATGCTGCCCCACTTTTAATTATTGCAAGAATTGCAATAATCATATCAAAGCTTCTGTCAAAATAAACACCAATCAAAGTATCACGATTAATTTTCTCATTAAAATGCTCATAGTATTCATTTCTAATTGTATGAGCTAATTGATTAGTTTTTTCATTTAACTCATTATATGTGAGATAAGTGTTTTCGAATACTACAGCTAGTTCATCCGGTGTTTTTTCTACCTGTTCTTCGAAAAACTGCTGAATAGTTTTTTCTCTAGGATAATCAATAAAAACATCATTATCACCGTGTATTATACTATTATACTCTTCTTTATTAAATATCGAGTATTCTGATAGTTGCTTATTTGGTTCAATCAAAATATCATTCAATAGGTTGGTAAAATGCAGGCTTAATTTATTAATAAAGTCTAATGAATATAACTCAGTACAGTAATTAAACTGTAACTTAGTTTGAGTATCCAATACCTGAAATTCCAAATTCAAATCATAATCGGCAAGTGCCTGAGACTGAATAAGAGGAGCATCGGGAAGATGTTTAAGTTTAAGTGGTATGGTTCTTGACTCTACACCATTAATACCAATATTGAACATATTAGTATCTATAATATTTTTATTCTTTTTATAATACTCAGTTATCATTTCAGAAAATGGAACTTCTCTGTATCTAAATGAAGTTCTTATCTGTTTTGCCACATTTTTAGAAAAAGATAAAAAGTCATCTCCCTCATGTATTGTCAGAATTAATGGAAGTACATTAACTAAGCAGGCAATAAGCTCTACATCCTTTTTGGGCTTTAAATTAATAGGAAAACTTAAAGGAACACTATTTTTCCCTGTATACCTTGAAAGTAGTATTGACCATATTGCAGTTAATACATGAAAAGGAAATAAATTATTTTCAGCACAAAACTCTTTAAGTTTTAATGTTTCATGATCACCAAGAACAAAACAGAATTCATCAATAGAATTAGAAGATTCCATTTTTTTCATTAAAGGTTTAGGCGTTAGCTGCACAGAAAGAGTGTTATCACTTAATATATTATTCCAATATGTAAAAGTTTTATCAAAATTTATTTTTTTGAATCTACTTTGTTCATATTCTAGGTAATCGAAAAAGTCATTACCTTCCTTGTCTATACTAATTTCTTCACTATTATAGAAATATTCAATCTCTTTTGGAACGCTCATTCCACTAGTTCCATCAACTATAATATGATGAAATCTCAAAATCAAAATATGGCGATTTTGAGAAACTTTTACAATATAAAACTTTAACAAAGGAGGTATGGTAAGATTGAATTTGAAGTTATCGGCTTCAAAAAAAAGTGATTTGAGTTCATCTTCAGATCCATTTTCAAGAGTCACTTCTTTGAGGTACAAGGATTCATCAATACTGTCTACAAAATGTTGAAATAATTCTCCCTTTTCATTTTCAATAAAAGAGGATCTGAAAACTATATTTTTTTCAATGAGTTTCTTCAATGAAAACTTAAGTTTCAAGATATTAAGATCACCGGTTATATCATAAGCAAGTCCTATATTATAACTAATATCCTCTTTATTATGGTTCCATTTATTCCAAAACAGTTTACTATATCTACTTGCTCTTACTTTTATATTTTTCATATTCCTCTATTCAGAATTTTTGATTAATAATATACTTGGAGCTATTTATGTTTTCAGGAATCAATATGTCCGAATTTAGGGTAAAACAGTTAATGATTTTCGAAAACTAGACCCAATCAGGATAAAAAAGCTAAAGTCAATATCTGATATTTATACCTTATTATAGGATTATAGCATTTTAGTGTAGTATTTTCAATAACTCATTATAAATTATGTTTTTACAAAATTATACCAGAGGCATTCATATTTACAGTTTAGCAAGTAATAATTAGTCTCTATTTTTCTAGGTAATATTTGAAAAATCAAAAGTTTTGGGTATAAAAATTATTTTGAATTCATGAATTTTAGGCAAGAATATATGGAAAATATTTTACAAAAACGACTGTATGACAATGTTCTTATTTTTGACGGCGGAATCGGTACTGAGATATATAAAAACAATTTTTTTATAAACACATGCTTTGAAGAACTATCATTGAGTGCACCTCAAGTTATATCACAAATACATAAAGACTATTGTGAAGCAGGAGCTGATGTAATAACAACAAACAGTTTTGGAGCTAATAAAAATAAGTTATCTAAATTCGGTTTTGGACATTTAGTAAGTGAAATAAACAAAGCATCAGTAAATATTGCAAGGGAAAGTGTTGGAGAAAATACATTGATTGCTGGTTCTGTCGGTCCTTTAGGGAAAATTCCATACAACAGTGGAACAACAGAACAGATAATTATTGAAATGCTAAATGAACAAATAACAGCACTTAAAGAAGCTAAAGCTGACTTTATAATTTTTGAAACTTTACCATCTGTTCAGGAAGCTCATTATGCGTTAAAAGCTATTAATCATGTCAAAGATATACCTTACATCATTAGTTTTACAGTTTCTCAGGAAGGTAAATCATCTAAGAGTGAATCTCTTGAAAAACTTTTAAAAGCAATAGAAGAGTATGATTTTAAACCCTCGGCAGTGGGTTTAAACTGTGGAATGGGACCTGCAGGAATGCTTACTGCACTTGAAAAGTTATTTCCACTTTGCAATTATCCAATAGTAGCACAGCCAAATGCCGGTGCACCGCGTACAATAGAAAATAGAACATTCTATATGACAAACCCTGAATATATCACAACATATGCTGTACGTTATGCCAACCTTGGTGTTCGAGGCATAGGCGGATGCTGCGGGACAAGTCCTGAACATATCCTGGATATTACAAGAAGCATCAAACCTTTAACTAAAAAAACTTTTGATGTACATACTCATGTAACCTATGAAGAAGAAATTGTTCAGGAACCTGTAAAACTTGAAGACAAATCTGATTTTGCAGCAAAACTTGCAAGTGGTAAATGGATTAAAACAATAGAGATAGTACCTCCAAAAGGCTATAAACTTGGGCAAACTATTAAAAAAGCTATTAAATGCCGTGAAGCCGGGATTGATGCAATCAATATTCCTGATGGACCAAGAGCGAGTTCAAGAATGTCTCCTATTATCTCTTCTCATTTCATCCAGGAACAGGGCAAAATAGAAACTATACTGCATTTCTGCTGTAGAGACCGTAACTTAATCGGAATGCAATCTGACCTACTTGGATGTGCTGCAGCTGATATAAAAAATCTTCTGTTTGTAACTGGTGATCCTCCAAAACTTGGTGAATATCCATATGCTTCAGCTGTATTTGATGCTGACTCTATCGGTATGGTTAAAATTCAGGCAAACCTCAACAGGGGGATTGACCTTGGTGGAAATGCACTAACTACAAAAACTGAAGCTCTAATAGGTGTTGGCGCCGATCCTAATGCGATAGATTTCAAACGTGAAATTGAAAGAACTATAGAAAAGATAGAAGCAGGTGCAGAATATCTTATTACACAGCCAGTTTTCGATACTGACTCTTTGTTCAGATTTCTTGATGAAATTTCTAATTATAACATATATGTAATTGCTGGAATATGGCCATTAATAAGTTATAGAAATGCAGAATTCATGCGCAATGAAGTTCCAGGAGTAGTTGTGCCTGAATCAGTCATGAAAAGGATGGCACAACCTGACAACAAAGAAGATCAGAAAAAGATGGGAAGTGATATTGCCAGAGAGAATATAGAAAAAATAAGATCAGCAGTAAGTGGTGTTCAAGTAAGTGCACCATTTGGCAATGTTAATATCTCAATAGATGTGCTGTCAAATTAAGTTATCAGCTAACTTAAAAAAAGAGACCTATAGGACTAATAAGACCTATAGGTTTCTTTATTAAAATCAAAAATCTGATTTACTGGTTTGCTTTATGATTTGAAATCAGCAAATCAATAAATTTATACCAACTACCACCAATTTAATGGTTGACCAGTACAGGAAAGAACACTAGTCCAAAGTCTCTGTTCAGAGTTTACTCTTTTTTTTACACCTTGAACAGCTTTGAAAGGTACATGAGTAAATTCACCATGCCAATGACCAATCATAAGATCTGTTTTACCAGCCATGGCGGCATCTACAGCCAATCTTCCTAAATCTGCACATAGTATACTGTCTTCACTATTTGCAGGTACACTTCTAATGATATAACTTGGACTTATATATTTAACATTAATTTCCATATCCCATTCACTTTTGAAATAATCGGTCATGCCAAAACGAAGGAATCTACCAATATCACTGAATTTTTTATTTCCCGAAGCATCACATAAGCCGCTATCACCAATTAAATGCTGTCCTGCGCCTTCTGCGACAACAATTACTGCATGTTCCTTTTTCAATAAACGTGCTTTTAAGTGTTGATACAGATTACCTGGCCCTTTTGGCTCAAAATGCATTTCAGGAATTAAACAGTAGTTGGCGTTTCCGCTTGCACAGGTAGCATAAGCAGAAATAAAACCGGCACTACGGCCCATTAACTTCACAAGACCTACACCATTTTTAGCAGCAACAGCTTCAACATGAGCACAGTCAATTACCTGACTTGCCATTGCAACAGCTGTTTTAAAACCAAAACTTTTATAGACAAATGGAATATCATTATCAACTGTTTTAGGAATGCCTACAACAGATATTTTCAGTCCACGCCTTTCGATTTCTTCAACAAGAGCATGTGCTCCTTTGAGAGTCCCATCTCCACCTATACAGAAAAGTATATTTATATTTTTGTGTACCAGTGTATCAACCATTTCATTTACTGGTGGATGCCCCCTAGAACTTCCTAGAATGGTTCCACCCTGTTTATGAATTTCTGAAACAATATCTGGCGTTAATTTCATTGGAGGATATTCAGGGTTAGTTGCCAAACCAGAATATCCATAACGGATACCTATCACATTTTTAACATTATACCAGTAATGAAGTTCCATTACCACTGCACGAATAACATCATTTAATCCTGGGCATAATCCTCCACAGGTAACAATAGCCGCTCTTGTTTTTTTAGGCTCAAAATAAATAGATCTTGAGGGACCTGCGAGCTCAAAACTCTGAATATTTTTCGTCTCACTATATTCTGGAGTTATATGTGCATCAAGTCTAATACGCATTTTCTTACTATCTGTAAAGAAGAAATTGTCCTCAAAACATTCTGTATGCTTAGACAGTGGAGACGAAATATTTGTCTCTCCAAGACTTTTAACTGACAAATTCATATCTTTAGGAATTTTCATTACTTGTGAACCCTTCCATGCCTATGGAATTTAATTCCACGATAATTAAATAGTTTATATGCCTGACATTTAATCCAGTCTGAAATCAACATTCTTTCAATAAATGCATAAATCCATACAAAAATTACATACTGCCATGCGACTCCAGGAACAAATCCAAAAGTACCATTAAAGAATAACTTCATACATACAACAGAAATGACTAATTTTGAAATTAATGAAGCAAGGAATAAACCTCTACCCGGAGCTATAGTCCAGAACCCTTTAACTGTTCTACAAATAAATATTGTAAAATTACCAGCTACAAGCAACTGCAGAAAAGCAACTGTTTGAAGTTGTGGATAACTTATTGCTGGCAATATGTCTTTTATCCACATTGGAGCATCTTTATAATGATTTATTGCAGGGAATATTACTTTACCAGCTTCAATAATACCAGGATCTTTTAAAAGAACATAATATCCAAAAGAGAATAAGAGTAGTGTAAAGAAAACATCCAATAGACCAACAACTGTGGCGATGCCGATAATTTCCCGCATATTCCATTTATCAGGTCTTTTAGAGTGTTTTACATTGTCAGAAGATATAGCCATGATTGGAAAATCATTGAATACGGCTAACAAAATAATCATAATTGGAGCAACTGGAAATCTTCCCCAAATTAATATTGCAATAACAGTAAAAAATAGAACGTCTATTGTTTCACCAATTCTGTATATTGCATAACTGCGCATACGTTGAAATATTCTACGTGCTTCCATAATGGCATCAACAATAACTGAAAGACCTGGGTCAGTCAATACCATATCAGCAGCAGCTTTGGCCGCATCTGTAGCTCCGTCAACAGCAGTTCCCATATCAGCTTTTTTAAGAGCCGGAGCATCATTAACTCCATCTCCTGTCATTCCCACAATATGCCCATTTTTCTGCAACAGGTCTACGATTTCAAATTTATGTTCTGGAAACACCTGACAAAAACCATCTGCTTTTTCAACAAGGCGAACAGCTTTTCTGTCAGGAAGCCCATCAAGCTCACTTGCATGAAGAATATTTGTCCCTATTCCAACCTGTCTGCATGTTTCTTTCGCTATAGCTCCATGGTCTCCAGTAATCATCTTGACATGTACACCAAGTTTTCTTGCAGCAGCAATAGTCTCTTTAGAATCTATTCTTGGAGGATCTTCCAGGTCAATTAAGCCTACGTATTCCCATTTACCGGCAGCATTAGTTCTTCCAACTCCAAGAGTACGAAATCCACGTTCGCCAGCCTCTTCTACTAACTTATCAATTTCAGCAGCAATTTCATCTTTGTTATGTGCTAATTCTAAAATTACCTGAGGAGCACCTTTAGCTACTGTAATATTTCCCTCTGGAGCTTTTACATCAGCTTCAGTACGTTTTGATACAGGATCAAAAGGCCTAAATTCTGTCTGTTCATATTTTTTAATTAATTCTGATAGTTCTTTACTACTATCAACTTTTTGGAGAACAGCATTGTCAATAGCATCATTATCCTCTGCTTTAGAAGCAAGAGCACCATAAAGTTTTATATCATCTTCTGTAAAATCTTTTAATGGTGTAAATCCCCTGACAGTCAATTTATTTTGCGTAATTGTACCCGTTTTGTCAGAGCAAAGTATATCCATACCAGCCATTTCTTCAATAGCAATAAGTTTCTTTATGATAGCATTCTTTTTTGAAAGAGCCTGTGCTCCCACAGCCATAGTTACACTTAAAACAGCAGGTAGCGCGATAGGAATCGCCGCTACAGTCAGCACTAGACAGAACGTAATTTCCTGCCACCAGTTGACTGCGTGAGATCCGAAGAAAACTGCATCAAGTATTACTACTGCAATTAAAATAAAGTTAAGAGCAATTAAATATTCACCAATTTTTGTAACTGCTGCCTGAAAATGACTTTTTGTTTTAGCAGTAGCTACAAGTTTAGCAGTTCTTCCAAAGAAAGTATTAACACCTGTACCATATACTAATGAATTCATTTCACCTTGTTTGGCAATAGCACCTGAAAATGCAACATCTCCAACATGTTTTTCTACAGGTAATGACTCACCTGTTAATGCTGCTTCATCTACTAATAGATACTGGCCTTCAAGCATTTTAATATCAGCCGGAATGATATCTCCCAAGCGCAAACGAATGATATCGCCAGGTACAAGTTTATTAGCATCAATTTCACTCCATATTCCATCTCTTAACACCTTTGCCTTACTTGCAAGACTAGCTTTTAAGGCGTCCATTGCACTATCTGCTTTCATTGTTTGTTTAAAATCAATAAATGCATTCATGAGAAGCAGAAAAAGTATAACACCGAAATCTCTCCAGTTACCTGTTATTGCACTTAAAATTGCAGCAATCTCTATCATTATTGGAATCGGGCCGTAGAAGTTTTTCAGTAACTTCATAATGGCACTCTCTTTATGTTCTTCCAGCTCATTTAGCCCATACTCAACCAAACGTTTTTCTGCTTCTGAGTTGCTCAATCCAGCTTTGGAATCACTAAGTAACTGTTTTACCAAATCATCAACTTTGGCTTTTTCAGCTCCATTTTTATCAATTAGAGTTGGAGGCATATGCTTTTCCTTTCACATTTTGTTAATACTACTATTTAAAAGAATATTATTTTAAAAATTAAAGAAATTCTTGAAGAGGCTATTAATAATGTTATATAATCTTGTATTTAAGTTCAAAAACTTACCCACCATTATTCCGTATATCCGTAAACGAAGGAGAAAAAATGATGTTTTAAGCAGTCATAAGTTAAGATTTAGGTATCTAAATATTAATAATATATATAAAATGATAGTTCAATTCAACTATTTAAGCTTAATTCAGCCAATTTTAGTGTTTTATTGTTAACTTTTATAATTCATTCTGAAATATTATTAAGCTATTATAAAGCTATCACTGTACTTTGTAAAATCAGCACTGTTCTTTACATAACTCAGCCGGTGTTTTACCATCAACTTTTACAACTTTTATAGTATTTGAAAAATCTTCCATTAACTCAATAGTCCCACTGTCATCACAAACAACGACAAAAGGTTCTTCGGTAGCTCCATAGTTGCCAGGTCTACGACCACTTCCTATAAGAATATATTTTTTAATTTCGCCTTTAACGGTCTTCTTTTCTACAATAATAGCCATTTTGAACCTCTATAGTTAATTTTTGGTGATTTATCATTATAAATTCTATCTGTTTGGAGTAGTTATTGCTACATTGATATTACATTTTTTATTAATTAAATTTAAAATTACATCAAAATCAGATAAAAAAATGGCAATACTTATGAGCTAAGAGGTATAAATTTTAAAAATCATTATTCTAAGAAAATATCATTCGCATAATGAAAACCACACCATTGAATGTGTTTTGAAACTCTTGCTTCTGAATTAATCTCAACTCCTTCAAATACCATATCTCTAAATACCTGATAACCTATTCTGTCTACAATATAACCTACATGCTCTTTTGGGAGTGAACGATCTATATATTTTTCTATAAATTTATAACAGTTTTTTATAATATCCACAACGCTGTCTTCATCGATAAAATGAATAAAGCGTTCGGCAATACGCGGATTCTTTTTACCTGTACGGCCCATTATTAAAACAGTAAAGTATTTTTTAGGATTTCTAATCCATGCATATGTTGGACACTTTAAAACACACTCCCCACAACCTATGCAACGTCTAGTATCACGTTTAATTTTTCCATTATGAATGCTTAATGCACCAGTAACACGAAGCTTGCATGTTTTTACACATGCCTCACACCCAATACATAAATCATAATTGTATATCGGCTCACAAATGGCAACAATACCAAAATCATGCATACGGGCTTTAATACAATCATTAGGACAACCTGTTATAGCAACTTTAACATGATAATTATTAGGGTAAATTTCTTTCTCTATTCTTTGAGCCAATGCTGTAGTATCAGTGTTCGCAAACTGACAAACACGATTACCTATGCAGGCAGAAATATTTCTTGTTCCAGCTGCGGGATATCCTTCTGAAACAGTAGTAATTTCAACACCTTTATTATTTTTTAATTCTTCGATAAGAGGTATTATTAAACTATTAATCATACTGATATCATTCAGATTAATTCCAGGAATTTCAAATCCCTGTCTAGTTGTTAGATGTATATGACCATTACCATATTTTTCTGAAATATGCTTAATAATATCTAAATATTTAACGTTCAGATGACCACCTGGAACTCGAATTCTTATAGCAGTTTCATTACGTTTTTTACTGATTCGAAACGCATTCTTTATAACATCTTTTTTATTAATATCTAACCCCATAATAATCCCCTCCTCTGAAACGAAGTTGTTGGTTGTTGGTTGACTGTTGTTAGGTGGGGACGGTTCTCCGCAACCGTTCGCCACACATGATATTACCAAAGTCTGTTTCATCTTGATAAAACTTTACGTCAAAAGATAGTGGCCCCTCTAAAACGACACGGAGTGTCTTTTTTATTAGCCTTTTTTTCGTAGTCGTGATCATGGTCGTAGTCTTTATCGATCTCGACAACGACAACGACAACGACAACGACAACGACAACGACAACGACAACGACAACGATAACGATAACGATAACGATAACGATAACGACCACGATAACGGTTAAAGAGATTCAGTTTCATTACTGATAAAACTTCAAAAATACCGAAGATCAGCGCTCCTCTGAAACTAAGCAAGTTTAGCTATAATTTTTTCATTCGTTGCATGGCTTTAGTTTCACCACGATAGAACTTATTATAATAAGAGCTACGCTCCCCTGAAACGGCACGGTGTGTCATTTTTATTTGTCTTTTTTTTCGTTGTCCTGATCCTTGATCATGGTCATTATCGATAACGATCACGATTAAAAAGATTCAGTTTCTTTATGATAAAACTTCGAAGATCGGAGCTCTTCTGAATCAATTTTTCACCCACGAAAATTCTGTTTCATAAATATTAAAACTTTATACCCATATTTAGAGAATCTCATGAAAGACACAATTTAAAAATGTGTTGAACTAGTAATTTTCTGATTTTAAATCTCTCAATCTTCAAATCTCTCAATCTCTAAATAATCTTGTTTCATCTGAATAAAACATTTTAAGTCTACTTCTTGCCACAGCGCAATTCATAAAACGAAGACAGCCCTCAAGTTTCAAGTTCCTAATCAATAAGTTTTTTAGACACATCATATCTAAATACTGGCCCATCCAAACAAACATAATTATCATTTATCCTGCAATGACCGCATTTTCCTATACCACAAGACATTCTTCGTTCATAAGAAACCAGGATTTGATTTTCTTTAATACCGCATTCAACAAATTTTTCAGCAGTTTTGCTCATCATTATTGAAGGGCCAACAAGAACAACTACTACATTCTCTTTGTCAATAAATTTAAGTTTTTCGACATATTTTGTTACAAGTCCTGTATTGCCTGACCAACCTTTTTCCTCTCTATCGATTGTTAAAATAGTATTGAATTTTCCTTTCCATAATTCTAGACTATTTTTAAAAAGTATTGAAGCAGAACCTTTAAATCCGAATATCAAATCTAATTTATTAAGATCGTTATAGTTATTATAACAGTAGTCGATTATAGGTTTAACAGGAGAAACGCCTGATCCTCCGGCTACTATTACTAAATGCTTTTGTTTAAACTCGGACAAAGAAAAACCATTACCATATGGACCACGTAAAAATATTGTAGATCCTTTACGTAAATCATGAACTTTATCACTGACTCTACCAACACTTCTTATCGTCATATCTATCCAATTAGAGCCAATTCCACTAATAGATATAGGCATTTCACCAATGCGCGGTAATGATAACATATAAAATTGACCGGCATGTGGGAGATTATCCATTTCAATTCTAAAAGTCCACTCAATATCTGTATCTTTTACAATTTTAATAACTTTATACGCTTTAGGCTTCATAGGGTTATCACACATTCTAATTGACCTCCTACAGGACAGTACTCATTTGAACTGTTTGTTTATAAATTATTCAGCTTATTAATACAATTAGAAAATGAAATGTATTCAGGGCAATTATCATCACATCTTCCACACCCTACACACATATGTTTCCCAAACTTTTTATTAAAATCATAAATCTTATGCATAGTTTTATAACGCATTCTCTGACCATGATCTTTTCTGTAACTCATACCTCCAGCCATTTCACTAAAACCATCAATCTGACATGAAGCCCAAATACGCCTTCGTTCTCCTACATTTTGATTATCATCATAAAAAATATCTTTTGTTGAGTGACAACTGCAAGTAATACAGGTAGTATTGCATCTACCACATCCAATACATCTATCTTTATATTCATCCCAAAAAGAATTACTATGTATATCCCTGACTTTATTTGGCATATCTTCAGGAATTTTTACAACCTCTATATTTGTTCTTATAAATTCTGGTTTGAAATCTGATACATTGCTATCTACAGGGATATATTTTTCAAAGCTATCATCTTTTATATCCAATAATATATTTTTATCAGACATTCGTATGGCTAAATCATATTTATCAGTTTTATTACCACCCATTGAAACACAGAAGCAATTTTCAAAACCATCACAGCATTCAATCATCACAAATTTAATGTTATCTCTTAACCTTTTATAATAAGAGTCCTCAATACTACCATTTTTTAAAAAAATCAAATCCAATCTCTCTATACCGTTTATATCACACGGTCGAAGAAAAATTAATTTTTTCTTTTTGCTGTATCCAGACTCTTTAAATTCATCTTCAGTAAAATAAAACAGTGTCTGATTTACTGGAAAAATTATTTCTTTAGGAGAACAATCGGATTTTTCATCCCATACGATTTCAGATGAATTATCAACTCTATCATATTTTATCAAGTCAGTATCTGAGAATCTTCCTTTTCCAATAAAACGTTTTGGTGCATAAATATCATATTCAGGCATCATATTTAGTAGAAATTGATTCAAACTATCACTGTCAAGTTTATACCCCATATTACATCCTTTAAATTAATTTATACCAGAGGTATTTTACTTTCTGATTTTTATTGTATTTATTCAATCTAACATTCAAATAATAATATTTGTAGTATCAGACTTTATGAGTATAAAAATAGAAAAAATTATTTAATTATTAATCCAATATGGGACAGAACTATAAAAATACAACAATAATTCAAGTATTTAACATCTTATATTGACACAAGTATAGTATTTTTATTTTAATATTACAAAAACAAGTTAAAATTGCTGTTACTCTTCTTCTTATAACCCTATTATTAGGAGTTATACAACAAATTATCATAATTTCAAATATTTATACTTTCTCACATATTCATAATAACTCTATTATGACCCAAGTAATCCCATTAATTATAGGAATCATAGTCAATCTCTACCTAATATACTTTATATGGGTGGGAAAAAACTGGGCAAGAATAACTTTATTAGTTCTTTTTATTATTTATATTATTTTAGCAGTGATGTGCTATTTCTTAGATGTACTTATTCCTGCTTTTGCTGAATGATTCAAATAAATGGTTTACAAAAACTAAAAATAATTAGAAATTATGCTAGAATAATTATTCTACAACTTCAATCATAGTTAAAAACTAACACAATCCTAACAATTGAGACGCTGAATCCAATTGACACTTAAACAATGGATGTTAAGTTAAGCATACTTTAAAATATAAGATTGGAGTATTTATGTTTGTAACGTTCAAAAATTTGAAAACGAATCAGAAACTGAAAGTTCATAGTGAGAACTGTAATAAAACTATAGTAAAAAAGAAGTATGGTAAAAGTTTTATAACACCGGAATACCAAATAAGCACAACAGACTCAAATGGCAAATTATTAACTAAAATGGTAGATAAAATTGAATATGATAATTTCCCATGTCAGTTATTAAACTATAAAAATTTTTAATTATAACGGAGGTATTTTGCTTTCAAAAGTCTATTTGACAACTTTAAGCATAGACTTCCTAATATTCTTAGAAAATTTGATAGATTTTAATATTAATATCTCTAACATGGCCTGGAGTTATGATCACATAAATTAATATTTCCTCTTCTATTATTTATTATTACATATAGTTATATTTCTAATACTGTTAGCTATCTCTGGGAGAGAATTACATCTATTCCATATTTCTGTACGACCAAAAAAGGCAAAACCAATATAACCTTTTACATGCAGTTGACAATCAATATATTTAATGGTTGCATTATATGATTTCCCGTTACGAGGATCATATATTTCACCACCTTTTAAAGTATTCCCATTTAAAACTAAATCTTTGAGAATAAGCAAACCTAAAGCTGATTAATTCCGGAGAGATTTATCTTTATTATTTATATCAACTCTGGGGTTACCGTCTTTATCATATGGATTTTTCAGCCACACCATTTCTCCAAAATATTTACTATTATTTTTTTTAATATTTATTACACAGTTTTTACCTTTTGTGTACCATAAACCAAGATGATCCGAAGCGTTACAAATGGTTGAACTAATTATAAATAAAGAGATAAAAATACTAAACTTTTTCACAACTTCCTTTTCTAATTGTAATTGAAAATAGTTTTTGGTATTCAAAACACATAAAAACGCATAAAAACAATATAATAAAAAATAGTAATATCAAATTTTTTTTTGAGCTAAATATATTCTCTTTTATCCAGGTCCAATTAAAAATAATGTGTAAAATTATCAAGATGAATAAAATCCAAATACCATGTAGATGCATGTATTTAAATACTTCGAACGGTAAATAGTGTCTAAAAAAACCTAAAAATAGCTACTTTAAGATAAATAGGAACAGAAATGGGTTGATTATTCGTAAAATATCGTTTGTTTCAATATGAGTCCTGTGTTCAGTAAAATATTAGTACGTGATTAACGGTATAATTTTGTATACATAAATACAAACTTTTTTTATAATCTATCAAATAATTTTATTAAAGAAATTAAAATTGTTATTTAACCCTTGTATGTTAAATACATAATATACATGATTATCTTGTATAAAGATCATCATATTTATGATATAAACTATTATAATAATGTGGAGACATTCAGAATGACTAACAAAATGATCGTTATTTTAGCTGATGAATTCGAAGAAATTGGATAAATAGTTATAAATTACATCATTTCTAACTATTGAAATTTTATATGTAATCAGATAAAATGATTTTATAATTACTTTCAACTACAGGAGAAATATATGAATCTAAAAGTTAGAATCGGTATAATGCAATTCTTCCAGTACTATGTATGGGGAGCATGGATGATGACAATTGGTGCCTGGTGGTTCCGTACACAAGGATGGTCAGGAGTTCATTTTGGCGCTATTTTCTCAACAATGGGAATAGCTTCACTGTTTATGCCTACAATCGCCGGCATAATTGCTGACCGCTGGATCAATGCTGAAAAGCTTTATGGAATATTCCATATTTGCGGTGCAATCATGCTTTTTTCAGTTCCTTTCTGTCCTAGTCCACTAGCAGTCTTTTGGGTAATGCTTATTAATATGTGTTTCTATATGCCTACTATTTCCTTATCTGTTACTATTTCCTATTCTATAATGGAAGAGGCAGGAATGGATAT
>Ga0307988_1000581_pt1 | contig 24746 bp, 18 predicted proteins | sample EllFjometagen183_FD_203166 | JGI IMG/M metagenome (GOLD analysis project Ga0307988, IMG submission 203166) | Marine microbial communities from Ellis Fjord, Antarctic Ocean - #183 | ecosystem: Environmental > Aquatic > Marine > Unclassified | place: Southern Ocean | collected 2014-10-08 | reverse complement strand
GAAATTAATAGATTTGCAGAAGTTAACGGATACAGAATTTCCTTCAATAAAGAAGCTAAAAGTTATTACCTTAAATTTGCTGTTTCTAGTGAAGCATTATGGACTGCCAATTTTAGAGATTTAAACAGTTCTGTTACACGTATGGGAACATTGGCACCTTCTGGAAGGATTGACCTGGATACAATAAAAGGTGAAATAGAAGTTCTTAAAAATCATTGGAGCTAATAATAAATCTTCTGTTGATTCAAATAATTTAATAACTGAATATTTAACTCTGGAACAAGTACAAAACCTTGATCCATTCGACAAAGTTCAACTCAATTATGTAATTAAGGTATGTAAAGATAGTAAATCTCTTTCTGATGCCGGTAAAAGATTATTTTCATGTTCAAGACTTATGCATAAGACACAGAATGATTCGGACAGGTTAAGGAAATATCTTGCTAAATTCAAACTTTACTGGAATGATATATTCAATGAAAAACAAAAATATCTGAGCTAAAAAACAAGTCAAAAGGATTCAATGTATATAGTTACCGTGTAAACAGCTTTATGGTAAGCAACTTAATGAAGGACTAAAATTTCTTTTTATAATTTATCATTTTCAACAAAGGAATAGTATCCTTTGGTATTAAAGATGATATGATCTAATAAATTAATTCCGAGTATATTCGCGGCTTCTTTTATTCTTCCGGTTACTTTGATATCTTCATCACTTGGCTTTAAGTCACCGTTAGGATGATTGTGAGCAATAATAACAGCAGATGCCCGTTCTGATATAACATCAGCAAATACTTCTCTTGGATGCACCTGGCTTTTGTTGACTAAACCAATAGTGACAACACGAACATTCATTACTTCTCTGGCTCCGTTTATAGAAACACAGAGAAAGTGTTCCTGCTTCCTATCACCATAGTGTTGAATCAAAGGTAAAACATCTATTGGAAATTTTAATTTTAAGCCTTCAGGTTTAATTCTTCTTCGAACGAACTCAAAAGCTGCTATAATAACTGCAGCTTTTGCAGGTCCAACACCTTCAAACCCAGTTAAGTCATCAATGGATAGGTTTTCACCTTTTTCATCAATAATAGGAATCATCTTTTTTGCAAGAGAAAGAACATCACATTTGCTGGTTCCTTTTCCAAGGAGAATCGCAAGTAATTCTTCATCAGCAAGATACTTTACTCCCTTTAATAGGAGCTTTTCTCGAGGTCTTTCATTTTGTGGTATATCTTTTATCTTTTTCATTTTTTTGTTTTTCTGATTTGATTGCTGTCTCAGAGATGGTAAAGATATCTACCTTTTGTCCAATAACAAAAGAATCATCAAAAATCACGTAATTGTCACCTTTTTCTAATGAACTTTTAAAAACAATTCCATTAAAGCCACTATCTTTAATTAATTCACAAAGATATTGCGTAGGTAAATATTCAAGTTCCTTTTTGTGTGGAAGTATAGGTTTAGATAGAGATATGCTGAGATGTAATAAAAATGGCATATGTTCTTCATATAGGAGAACAAGACTATCATCATCCAAATTAAAAGGAGAAATAGTACTTTTAGGATTTCTCAAATCAATTAAAATTGTTTTGGGATTAAGTTTAAATTTTGCAACATGTACAATATCTGTTTTATAAGGTCTACTTTCTGCAATTGCGGTTTTTTCATTACTTGCTCCATAAAAATATGAAATTCCCTTGGGGTTTGCACGTCCATCAGGCGCTTTATCAGAGGGAGGTTTGCCCATTTCACTCAGGCTATAATAGCTGGAGCTTCGATTTATTCTTGCACGATAAATATCTCTTGGAATACATTCTTTTGGCATTATCAAATAATTAAACAATTCCTTCAACTGAGTAATATTTATTTCTTTTTTGGGGAAAAAGCGATTTTCATGTTTTAGTTCTTTACTAAAAGCGTTCCATTTATCTATATTTGCTTCATTCATGACTAAAATCGATAAGAATCTTTTGGATACAAAGGTACTTTCTTCAATAATTGCAGAGAGTAATTCTAATTGTTTCCTCTCTTCTATATGTTCGGAAAAAATATTCCAATCAGTCTGAAGTAAGGAATTCATTAACTTTCCACTATTTTCCTCCGTGTACAAATCAAACAGAGGCTGAAATAGATCAAGCAGAGCTGTTGCTTTCAAAAGAGGGTAATGTTTTCTAGTCCTGCAAAAAATACATTTTCCATTCTGGTTACTTTCAGTACTGATATACTTTGAGAGAAAATTATCTGAAAAACAGTTTGAACAACAAAACATATCAATCATCCTGTTTCATAAAATGTGCAATTAATTCAATATGATGCTGCATAGACAGTTTTTTAACAGTTCCTAATCCAGGATAATGTTGTTTCTCATATAGCTCCAGATATTTTTTGCAGGCTTGAGATTTATAAATAAGAGATCCTGATTTCTTTATTTCGTTCACCAATTTTTCAAGAGCTTCTAAAAATTTTCCTCCAGGGTCTGTTGGGGAGTCTGTTTGATCAGAAACAAAATGATAAATAAGCATATCTTCATCTTCATCAAGATATGTTAAGTGAATCGCAACTGCATAAGCAGGACCACCTGTCTCACTATAATCGTCACCAACAATCAAATAATCTCCAAAACCATCCATCCCTTCATCAGGATAAGTTATATGTAAATCAGAAAAATGTTCACTTGGAGGATAAAGAGAGTTTTTCTTTTGAGCTTTAAAGCCATTCCTGACTAAAATCCGCTTAATACCATCTTTTTTCAGATGTCTTTGATATAGTTTCCCTGCAAATCCATCAATAAAAACATGGGTATCAATGTTTTTAAAACCTTTGATTGAAGAAGCAAGTTGTTTGCCGTTTGAGTATCCATAATGAATAAGAGTAAAAGAAGAATCTCTATATTTATTCAAAAAGCTAACTAAATCGGAAATTTTAGACTCAGCGTGAAGAATATAACCAATAGATATATTCTTGAATTCACTAAATTCTTCATCTAAGAGATCACAGATATTTGAAGTCGATACAGGCTTTTTCCCTACCTGAGGATTAATAATAAGAGTGCAGTCAGTATCTTTTTCGTTAAGAACTTTCATTGCGCGTTTAAGTGCTGAAAAATCGCTTTTTACCGGCTCTATTATCGGATGAATGTTATTTTCTTTTAAAAATTCAGCATTATCTCGAAGTAAGATAAGTTCAAATTGCTTCCCTCTAAAATATGGATAATACATTTATATAACTCCTATGTGTCTCATTCATATTGTGTACTATATCTATGTAAGCTCAGGAATAATTACTGAACTTAGCTTTGATGACAAAAGAGATATTAGTTTCTGCAATTTAACTTTCTCGTTACAAATACTAATTGCATAAGCTGATAATGAATTTGGTGCTCTATCAATAAACTCTTTCAATACTATTGAATTACTTCGTTCTCTAAGTATTTTCACCATTAAATCGTGTGCAACATCAGGGGATATTTGACAGAAAAGTTTTTTGCTTTCTCTAAATATTTTTGTATTAGGAACATTCGGCACAGTTCCAAAATGTAGTTTAATAGCTTTTATATATTCAAACTTTCGAAAGGAATCGAATAAAATACTCTGGTTTATGTTATTTCTGTTTGATTCCGATTCTCTAATAGTTGAAATAGTATTTCTATCTGAAAGCACAAGAATTCCAACTGATTGAGGAATAAAAGATTTTAATTTATTTGCCTGTAAATCTGATGTAATTACATTTATACGGTCAAAAATTGACATATATGCCTGTATCTGTTTTTCAAGCCTAGCAAAAGAATCTAGTTCCGACTTAATTTCATAAACTGTTGATGTACCATTCAACACCACAGCATCAGCCTTACATTTGCCTACTCTAAATTCTGTAAGCATGTGGGAAGTATTAAGGGAGTGTTTACCAAGTAATATTTTATTGGCAATAGCATTCTTATATATATATTCATTGCGGTAATTCTTAAAAAGAATTCTGTATATATAGTCAAAGAACTGTCCTAAAGTCATTGATAAGTCTATTTTATCAATAAGCCCGCTGTTTGTACATACCTCTGATAAATATCCTGAACGACCTTTTTGGACAAGGCTATTCATTACCACGGGAGTAAATATCCGCCCGATAGCATTATAGTACTTTTCATCAAGTTTTATTTTACCCAGAGTTTTCATTGCCCAAAATCACCTATAATTATGTTACATACCTTCTATATAACATAATTATAGCATATTTTTAACACGTTTCCTTGTTTTTTGCTTAGATTTCTTTATCTCTATTTCCATTTTTGCCTTTTCTTCCAAAATTCTTTCAAGTAATTTCTCTGCAGGTTCGTCGTTTGGGTCCTGAGAAGCAAGTTCACCACGGAAGGCCTTGGCAAGTACAGATTGAGTGAGTTTATCAACTTTTTTTTTGGCATTTTGATAGTGTTCTTCAAGTTTATCGGCCATGTCAAAGAGCTTATCAACCTGCCGTACAATTTCTTTTTGTTCTTTTAGTGGTGGAAGAGGGAACGGAATACTTGATAAGACTTTTTGGTTTAGATTTGCCATTGTTGATCCTATTGCATCAGAGTTCAAAACAGTTTGACAATAATCTGAAATATAAAAAAGACGAAAATATACTGGTTCAATACCAAGTTTTAGGAAAAATGATCCTGTTCCACAAAGCCATCCTTCCTCCTTTTTTGTTATTATCCCACACTTACTTAAATCTCCTCTTCTTGCGATAACAATGTCATTTTGAAATAGGGAATATTTAGAAAGACGTTCAACTGTACTTTCTGAAACCATCATTTTGGCTGAAGGAACTATTTTTTCATTTATAAGATTTGTAGGATTAATAACAGGTATACCATTTGTAATATAATCTGACTTATGTAGCATTGATCCAAAAGGTCCCGTTGACATTTTCAATGTAACTTGTGAAAGTCTGCACCATTTCCAGGTATTGTCTATCTCAAATTTAGATTCTTCTTCTTTAATAGGCAATGGAATCTTAGGCTTACTGCTTTTCTTATCCTTATGCAAATTAATGTGTTTTTTTCTTATCCTCTCCAACATAACTTCTGCACTTTCCACATCTGGATGCTCTTCTCTCCATTTTTCGGTCAATTTTCCAGTAACTGCTGCTGAAAGCACAGACTGACGAAAGCGTTTGATAATAGTTGGAATTTTATCTAGGCGTTCTTTGACAGCGTCAATGCGTGGAATGATTTTATCCAGTTTAGCAACAATCCGTTTCTGTTCGTTGAGAGGGGGAAGAGGAATAATGAGATTTACAGCATTAGTATCTGTTAAAGCTTCTTGTGTTGAACCTGTTGCAAGATCATTTTTTTGATTCAAGAAGGTTGGAGAAATTATTAAGTAGAAAAGTAATTTAGATAAATAAGTTTCTCCATACGGTCGTAATTGTAAAAAACCAGTAGAAAAGAGCTGTTTAGACAGCTTATCATCTACAAATACTCCTTTGTCTGTTTCTTTCATACGAGCTTGAAATATATCACTTTTCATTGCGATTCTATTTGCTCTTGATGGTCGTTTTTTGTAAGAGTATTCTCCTTCAGGAATAAAAGTATTGTTTTGTATACTACCTGTTGAATAGTATTCTTTATTACCTCGAAATTCAGGAACACCAGTTTTTACAGAATAAACAATTTCTTTGAGTGTCCCTTTTGTCCATCCATTTGGGAGTTTGTTGCTCATTCCACTTCCTCCGCATCAATCAGAGTAAGTATTTCCTGAAGTTCATCTACACATGCATTCAGTTCTGTAATAGCATCACTTGCCAATATTTGAGGTTCTGGTAATGAGCTTGGATCTTCCAAACTATTATCTTTCAGCCAGGTAATATCAAGATTATAGTTTCTCTCTTTTATTTGAGATAGACTAAACTTGCGGAAGCGACTTTCTTCTCCAAGATCTCTGCGTTTGGATTTACCGTTAGGATCGTTTCCGTAACACTTTTCAAAATCTTCAAACATTTGTGAAGTCAAAGGCCGGTCTTTTTTAGTAACACCAGGAACATTTGTTCTACAATCATAAATCCAGGTATCTTCAGTACGCAATCCTTTCTGAAAGAAAATAACATTCGCTTTTACTCCCTGGCTATAAGGTGTAAAAGTTCCATTGGGAAGACGTAAAACAGTATGAACATTGCAGTCTTCCATTAGATATTTAAATACATCCCCAGCCTCATCAGAAAAAAGTACATTATCCGGTAGAACCATTGCAGCCCGTCCACCGGGTTTTAAAATAGTAACAACATGCTGAATGAAATTTAGTTGTTTATTACTTGTTGAAACAGTAAAATCATCTCTTACCGGAGCCTGATTAGCTCCTTTAGTTCCAAAAGGGGGATTAGTAAGAATGCAGTCATAACGTTCACCTCTGTCCGGTTCATAAATGCTGTCTCCAAGATAAATCTGAGGTTCAAGTCCATGAAGAAATAGATTCATTAATGCAAGCCTGCGGGGACGTGGAACCAGTTCCTGACCATAATAGGTTTCTTTTTTTATTTTTTGGACAATTTTTCTATCCAGTGCTCCTTTTGATGCATTCATCAGCCACTCATAGGCAACCATTAGAAAGCCTGAAGTTCCACAAGCAGGGTCACATATATTGTACTCTTTTGTAGTACGCGGATCAGGCTGCATTACTTTTACAATCGAACTAATTAATACACGTGGAGTAAAATACTGTCCTGCACCTTTTTTCCCTTCAGAAGCAGATTTTTCAAGTAAGCCTTCGAAAGCAGCACCCTTAACATCTACTTCCATAGAAGACCAGTCCTCTTCGTCAATCATATTTATAACTTTTTTTAAGTTGACAGGATTGGTAAAACGGGGCATAGCCTGAGTAAAAATATCTCCCAAAATACCTTTGGAATCTCTTAAGTTTCTAAGAATTTCAGTATAATGGTCAAGAAGGTCTATACCTGCAAGCTCAAGAATGCTATTCCAGTTGTATTTTTCATCAATAATAATATCTTTTTCATCTGCCATTTTTAGAAAAAGTAAATAAGTTAATTGCTCTATATAATCACCGTAATCGATTCCATCATGACGTAAAGTATGGCAAAATCCCCAAAGTTTATTTACAACATCGGTCATATTAACTGTTTATCCTTTTTAAGCAGCAAGTGCTTCATTTAATTCATTTATTAATTCAGAAAAACCATTTCCAAATATTTTTTTTGCTTTACTAAGCCCGCCATGTCGTTCAAAAACAGGCATTAATTCGAAATCATGTTCAGCAATAGCAAGATTTTCTATTAAGTGCTCTTTAATATATTCCAGCCATGTCTGCTGTTCATCAGTAAGGTCTTTCTTCACTATAATTTTACTTATTGCTACTTCAACACGTTCTTTAGCATTAAGAATAGGTTCATCAGCGTCAGAAGCATGTTTTATCATAGAAATGATATCAGCCAGTGGTTTCTTATAGACAAGTCGATGTCCTTTTTGTAAATCTTTTTCAGAAAAATCATTTTCGCGCAGCTTATCTCTCAATTTTTCCAATACATCTGTATTCCAATTACCAGGTTTAGATAAAAGAATTTCGATAGCCTCTATGTGTTCAGGGTTTTCTTTTACAAATTCCTCGAATAATTTTAAATAATCCTCAGGTTTCTGATAATCACTTCCAACACGAAACATTACCGAATCTTCGACTGAATCCACAATATCATAACCTTTAAAAAAGACTTTTTTAGGTCTAGGGTAGTTGACGAGAATATCCTGGAAATTTTTATCTCGTAAGAGCTTCATAGTTTCTACAAATTTATGTTCAATATTGCTTGTTAAATTATCTGTATAAGTTGTTATATCTCCATCAGGAATATATTTAGAAAATGCTTCTCTTGCCTCTGCACCACTATTCTTCTGTATTCTTCTAAGTCTTTTTATTAATACTTTTAAATTATGAGCTTTATCTCTGTTATCGTATATTCTCTCAATAATCTCAGAAATAGGAATTGTTTCTTTTGTGAGACTTACATTAAAATCTGTAGTATTTTTAAAATATTCTATCAATGAACCATCAAAACAGTCAATAATGGTAAATTTATCTTTATTTATTTCAGGACACAATCTAGTTCCTCTACCTAGCATTTGTACCCATAGAATTCTTGATTTAACCATTCGCATAAAAACAATCATTTCTATTGCCGGAATATCAACTCCGGTTGTAAGCATATCTACAGTTACTACAATCTTTGGTTCAGGTCTGTTTCTAAACTGCCTAATTTTTTGAAGTGGTCTATCGACTGTTGGACTTCCTGTAATTTTCATTACAAAATCATCACCTTGTCCAAAAACTTCTTTGCAAGTTCTAACAACCTCATCTGAATGAGAAGTATGAGGAAGATCATTAACTGCAAATATTAAGATTTTTGGAAAATGGTTATATTCTTTTTCATGAATTTCTGTATATTTTTTTAAGGCTTTTATTATTTTTTTTGTACTATCAGGCGATGTTATTTTTTGCTCAACCTCACTTGCTACAAATTCACGTTCGTCTTCAAGTTCATCCAGTCTCTCTATTCCTGTTTCTGTATCAATTTCACCGACAAGTTCTCCTTCTTTAAGAAATGCACCATTGATATGAATGTCTGATTTTATCTTTACTGCATCATAGTCAACAAGCCATCCTTCCATAACAGCTTCTTCAGTACTATAAGTAAAAACTTTATTCTTAAACATAGCCAATGAATGAGTTGCAGGTGTGGCTGTAAGTCCAATTTTAACTGCATCAAAATAGTCCAGAACATATTTCCAGGTTCCAGTTTCTTTTGAAGAATATCCTCGATGGCACTCATCGGCAATAATAACATCAAAAGCATTTATTGGAATATCCAGTTTATCTACATCATAATCAAAACTACCTAATGCATCTTTACCTATCAGGTTAATTGCCATTCTCTGAATAGTTGATACATAGATAAATGTATGCTTTTCCTGTGGTTTTGTCAGATAATCTTCCGGAAGAATTTTTGGATCAAAGTTCAGATCATCATCAAAATCTTCTCTTTTAAATCTTTGACTATAAACTTCATAACTTTTATCTAACTTCAATCCTTCAGGTGTTTCAAACGAGGAGATTGCAGAGACAGCCTGAGCAGCTAAAACTCGTCTATCCACTAAAAATAAAATTCTTTTAGCATAACCTGATTTTAAGAGTCGGTATATTGATGAAACAAGTGTAAACGTTTTACCTGTACCGGTAGCCATTGCCAAAAGCATTATTTTTTTGCCATCAAAAAGAGCATTTTCAATTGCTTCAACCGCTTTTACCTGGTATGGCCTTAAACGTGCAATAGTCTCGACTTGATTAGCCTGTAACCAGTTCTCTGCTTTCAGTGTATTTCTACTGAATTTATCCAGCATAGCCTGTGGGGAATGAAAGTCTTTTAGACGTCGTGAAGTATTCTCTTTTTTCCTAATATCAAGATGAAATATCATTTCGCCATTTGTCGAATATAGAAATGGTACTTTGTATTCACGCCACTCACCAATAGTATTGGGAACACCCTTAGAATAGCGTTTTGCCTGTTCAAGAACATTCCCAGCACCAATTGAAACTTTCTTTGCTTCAATTATTCCAAGTAATTTTCCTTTAACAAATAAAGCATAATCTGCTGGTCCAGTTTCTGTGGGATACTCTTCAACTGCATGAGCATCAAGAACGGATATGTCCATATTTTTTTCATAAGGAATAATACTCCAATTTAATAAAGAAGACTTTAATCGAGTATCAATTCTTTTTTTTCTAGTAACAGCTTCTGATTCAGGCATATTTTTTCCTGCAAATTTATTTATTGCTATTTATAATAATTATATTTCAATCATAAAATCTCAAAAACATCTGAAGTACTTATATAATAAAGTAGAATAAATAACGATTATTTCAAACCTCCTAGAATTGATCCTATAAATCAATTAATTAATACCATAGTAATCTTTACCCTTTATTCAATTATGCAATAATTTATAAACTGACACTTAGATCTAGGATTAATAGAAAACTTTGCACTTTTAGATCTTTATCATACTATTATGCTTGTATAAATACATTAATTGAATATAAATAAATGATGACTTTTTCACTACAAAACATGGTAGCCATAAAAAAAAGATAATCAAAATTCTCTCACAGTAAATAATTACTTACATTTATGTTATATTCAGCTAAGTACAAATATATTAATGCTTAAAATATACTCCTTAGATGTTGCTACAATCTAGGCACGAATTCCCGAGATAACTAATATTCCTCTGAAAAATTGGTACAATATAGGCACGAATTCCCGAGATAACTAATATTCCTCTGAAAAATTGGTACAATTTGAGTACGAATTAACTTAGAAATACTCTAAAAAAAAGATATATTCTCAATTGAATACCATTTTTCTCTGAAATTATTGGATAGTTTCATTTGTTGGCCTAATATATATTAAGATGCTTATAGTCATATAATACCTATTTACTGGTAGTGATATAAACTGTAGTAAATATTACATCATATGATGTAATATTTACACCAATTAAGGAAATAAAAATGTTAGAATCAATATTAGGTTCGACAAGTTGTGAGCAGGTTCTCATTTATATTTTTGCGAGAGATGAAGGATATTCACGAGAAATAGCACGATACTATAAAACAGATAATTGTCCCATTCGAAATCAGTTAAGTAAACTTGAATTTAACGGAGTATTGCGTTCTAAAAAAGTTGGTAAAACAATATTATTTTCATTCAATCCTAGATATCCTTTTTTACCAGAACAAAAAACTTTGTTAAGCAAAGCACTCACTTTTTATCCTGATGATGAGTATGAAAAACTTCAAATGAACAGGCAAAGACCAAGAAGAAATGGAAAAGAACTTAAATATTAACTGTAAAACTGGAAATGATCAAATTTAACAATGAAAATAGCCGTCTTATCTGATTTACATAGAGAATTCTGGAAAATCAATATTCCATATTATGATTGTGATGCTGTAGTTTTTGCTGGGGATATTGCCAGTCCAATTGAGACAACCATGGAGTTTCTTCTTGATTACTCTAAAAAGTTGAAAAAGCCAGTAATAGCTGTTTTGGGAAATCATGATTTCTACAGATCAAACTATGAAGAAGCTTTAGAGTATGCCAAGAACAAAGCTAATGAAAGTAAGTATCTTTATTTACTGGAGAAGGGCAGCTGCATTATAAAAGGTATAAAATTCATTGGTTGTACTTTATGGTCTGATTTTTCTTATGAAACTGGAGGTAATGTTTCTATTCAGGAAGATAATGCTTATATAGCTCAGGCTGATATTTCTGATTTTCATGAAATAAAATTCGGCAAAGAAGACAAAAGATTTTCTGCCATGAAATGCATGAGCTTATTTAATAAATCCTTAACTACATAAAAAAAAGAACTGCAGAATACAAAAGATGATCAAAAAGTAATTATTGTAACACATTTTGGCATTGATAAACAGTGTTCAAATAAAAAACATTATAACAGTAATCTACAACCATATTTCATTTCAAATGTTTCTAGTATCTTAAATATTTATAATATAGATTTATGGATATATGGACATACTCATTATTCAAACATGTTTAACTTAGGAGATACACAAGTTGTGGGAAACCAAATTGGCTATCCTACAGAAAATGAGCATGATGTTAAAACAAATATGAATTTATATATTGAGGTTTAAATTTATAGTTTATATTACTTAAATGGGAGAACTCAACATAACTATATCATTTCAAAAGTGTAATTATTTATTACAATAGATAATCAGAGCAAAATGAGAATGTTAAATCATAACATTAACTGTAACTATAATATAGTTATATGTGATAGTATTGTGTTTAAATTATAGCTAGAATTGACAAAGATTTAAGTTGAACAAATTTTTAAAATTCTGCGGGCCCAATTGTCTAAAATATTATCATTCAGTTCATTATTACTATTAAACATGTTTTTGGGGTGTTTAATTGTATTAAATTCTATAGAATTATTAATATCATTCTCATTTTCTTGTTTGAGATAATTGTAGTATTCACTTGTTTTAGTCTTAGCCCAATTTTTATTATTTAAAATAAATAATTTCATTTCATTTTTTATTATCAGTTCTTTTATATTTATTCTAACCCCTCCGATAATCTTTATCAGACGAGTTGAAAAACCTTTAAGCTCATTCCCTTGCTCAATCTCTATCAAATAAAAAAGATTTCCAAATATTGAAAAATTCACAACAACATACTTTTTAGGTTCATCAAAGATATTAGTTGTAAATGAACTTTTATTATTTTTTTCAAATTCATAAAATTTAACACCAATTTCATTGTAGGTTATTTGTAATTGTTTTAGCATATTTATAAAAGCTTCTAGTTTAATCTCCATAAGATCAGGCATACTTTCTATACCTGATATTTCTATAGCTTTTTTTACTCCATAAATAGTTGGTTCATTGCTGCTTATCTGAACTTCACTCTTACCGTCTCCAGCTAATATTTTATCTCTTTTTATTATAAGAGCTTTATTTTTAGCCAGTTTAGATAGCTGTCTCTCTACCCTATATGGTCGCACTTTAAACTTCTTACTAAAACCAAACTGCACAGAGCCTGTTTCTATAATAGGAATATCCGAGGAATCACTTGGATTATCGGTATCAGTTACGTCTATATCATATTTTACTTCATCGTTGTCCACTTCATTTTTAGAAATAATTTTAGTCTTATCATTACAATCATTGTCAGTTACTTTAAATAGTTTTTCGTGAGTGCAAAGAATATAAGGATAAGTGATGGGTAAGTCACAGAATGCTTTTATTTTATTAATCCAGTTTATATTGTTCTTTTTATCATACCAAAAAGATGCTCGAATTCTGCATCCCGTAAGATCTGCATCAAAGTCTTTTAGCTTAATAAATTCTGCGTTATTAGCAGTATTTTCTTTTTTAGAAATAAAACTTAAAAAAATAGAATTAATTTCCTCTGAAGATATTAACCAGCTTAAATGTTTTCTAATGCCAATATTATTATAGACATTTAAACTCATGGGTTTAAAAAATTCAATATTAATTGTTTCGTCATCTATTTTATTTTTATGATATATTAAATGAAAAACACCAGGATTTGTAACAATCCTAGTAAGAAAAGAATTGTTAAGTAAAAGAGTTCTGTATAATTCATATACAGGTAAAGCATATTTGTCTTCTCCATTACTTAAAACAAAGTAATATTGATGTGAAAATTGTTTTCTAAACTCATTAAGGTTCTCAGTGTTTTCAGAAACTATCTCTGCATATGTTTTAGCTTTCTCTAAACTGAAATTTTTTAATGAGAGAGTTTCAAATTTTTCATTTTTAGGGTTAATTAAACTATTAGATTTAGATATAGAACCGAGTTTTAGTATAGGAATACAATTAAAACTGAAGTTGAAATAATGTTTACAAATCTTATTATCGCTCTTACTTAAAAATAGAGCACTTATATACCATTGTGGAGAATTCTTATACTTAAATATATTTCCTATTGATTTTAGCCAATAACCTTCGGGAATATTTTTTATGCTGATACTTGGCATTTTAAGCTACTGCTCCCTTCAATTAAGTTTAATATAAAATTTTTTACTTCTAAATCAATATTTTTTCTTAGCCCTGCTTTTCTGTAAATTTCCCATTCTTTAACTACCCCTTTATCGATTCTTAGTGTATGATATACTGCTAAAACTCTTCTTTTTTGATAATGAACAATATCTTCAATCACGCCATCAATGAAATTTTTACATTTCGTCAATTTATTTATTTTTTTCTCTATTATGGATTTTCTATTGATCTTTTTAGCTAATAATGAAGTAGTAATTCTAGGATATACTCCACCTTCTATAATGTTATTATATGCAATTTTTAATTCGCTTAATATTAATAGATCTCTTTCACTCCAATCCACTCGATTATTAATAAATTGCTTCCTCTTACGTATTGGAATATTTTTTTTAAACCAATCCTTGTCATATCTAAATAGCCAGGTATATAACCCTGGCTGAAGCTTTCTGATATTGTCTACAGAATCTAAATTGACTTTATTTAATAATGAAACCCATTCATTTCTTTTTGCATTTATTTCATCATAAGATTTTACTTTACTGATTTTTTTCTTAAAATAATATTTTTTAGTTTTGATACTCAGAAAATTACTCATTACAGGAGTAGAGTCTTTTTGAAAAAAATTGATGACTAAAACATGCATAAGAGGATGGAATACTTTTCTTTGTTTTCTTAGTATCGTTTTCAACCAACAGCTATCTAAGCTTCTAGATATTTCAAGATTATATTTTTCTAGTATTGAATAATCTGAGTAATAGTTGCTAAAATTATTATATAGACTATCCCAATTAATTCGGTTTTCTCCCAACAAATACCCCTGTTTAAACAGATACTTTTTATAAATTTGACCAATTGAACTATACGAAAAATCAAAGTTAACTTGTCTGTTCAGTATCTGATAAAAATAAAGAACAAATCTAGTATACATTTCCACTATTTGTCTGTTATATGGTAGTGAAAGCATATTTATACAAGTTTCATTATCAGCAGCTAGGAATTCATGTTTTTGAAGAGGAGTATAATTTACACAACTTTGATTCAATGGGAGTCTATGTTTTAAGCATACTTCCACCCCTGGTATCTGAAATAATCGCCTCCAGTAACTTTCTCCAACTGTATCCAAATCCTCTAAATAACACTTTGGGCAATATCTTAAATAAATAGGCATTTTAACTTTACTAGCAACCAGCCCTGATCTAGTATGAATATTCCCACCATAAGTATTAATCATTGAGTACAGTAAATGATTCTTTCTATTATTATCGACAAAAAAAGAATAAACAGGAAACATTGTATAGTCATAAATAAGTGATTCATATGGAATACGAATATTAAAACTCAAGGATTTTAAATGTGACGGCAAGTCCACTGTTGCAGAAACTGTTCTAATATTATAAAGAATATTTAAAGTTTCTTTCCATCCTGAGCTTAGAATGTGATTATGATATCTAGCGATTATACTATATAATACTTCATCCGGATATTGTATAGGAAAATATCCAATCATTTCAGTCCTTCAAATTCACTAGAGTCTTTAATGAGATCATTTTTCACATAATCTTCATAAGACGTATTTTCTTCTAAAAAAAAATCAGGAATAATAACAGAATTATCTTTTGATACAGGTTCAAGCTTTAAATTTGTATTAGGTTTTATTATATTTGTATTTTTAGTTCTCATTTTTTTAAGATCAATGTTGTTTGCTAGCATTTGAAGGTCTGAAATAGTGTTATCAATATCTAAAGGCTTAATATCATCATATTGCCTTATTAAATCATCTTTACCGCTCCGCAGAGCATTTAAAAAATCTCCCATTGACTTAAAGTATTTTTTAGCTGTTTTATTAATAATTTCAAGGTCTAAATATTCTTTTTTTGATGACAAGGCAAATAGTTGTGATAATAATAAAAGTTTTACAACTAAATCTGTAATACCCTGAGTATGATGATAAATCAAATTGGAAAGTTCTTTGGAATAACTGACTGGTTTTACGAACCATTGATAGTACAACATTTGTTCTAAGAAATCATCCCACTTATCTCCAAGTTCAAATCTATCCCATAAAGTTGACCCCATCCCACTGCTTCTTCTTGCCTGCCTAAAATTATGATTAATAATTCCCATTGCTTTTGGTGTTCCTACTAAAACTATTGGAATTCCAATGCTATTCTCTAGATCGACAAAGAAATTTAACATTTCATCTTTACCGCCTGATCCCTGGACACTTAAATTCTGTATTTCATCGATAACAAGCAAGCCAACCCCATGAATCATACAAATTTGACTAACTTTAACTTTGAGTGGATCTGTAGCAATATTATTATAATTTTTGCCTCCAAGCATTGTGCTATAATTAGTTCCTAAAGCATTATCAAGAGCAACTAATATTTTAATACACAATTGCTTTGTACTTTTACTAGGGCATTCTACATGTAAAAAAACTACTTGGTATAAATTGTACTGTTCATGAAAAATTACTTGTTCATAACCTGAAAGGATTTTAACAAGCGTATAGCTTTTACCTATTCCTGAGGTACCTATTAATGATAGACATCTGGCTGTTTTAGCCAATGTCTGATATTTTAAAGCCTTAAAATTATTATTTTTTAAGCGTACAAGACCATTATTTATATCCTTTGTAAAATCGGCATTCAATGGATTCCTAGCGACATATCCTCTTCTAATCAGAACTGATATTTTATACTGTAAATCAAAATGATGGTTCAAAGGAATAAAAACATCCAATATTTTTTGAATATTGTGTATTCTGATATGGTATGGTTGAGTTAATTCTTCATCTGAAATTTCAAAAGAATTGTCAAGCAGTTCATATACTTCTGATTCGTCCCAAATTTTTGGAAGAGCTTCTATATAGGGATTTCCTGCATAATCATTAATTTCTTGTTTTGTATAGACTGCTTTTATAAAGTGACTCATTGCTTCTTATTTTTTCTATATTTCGAGACAATATCAGGTTCTTCGTTTGTAGTATTAGCGTTTGTTGATATTTTGGATTCTTTATTATGATTTTCTGAATTTGCTCCAGTATCTAAAATTGATAAATTATCGTAATTAGTAAATCTTTCATCACTTCTATTTTCATTTATATTTTTAAGCTTTTGGGACTTATTAGTTTTAAATGGAATTGTTTCTGATTTAGTTAACTGGATTTCTTTTTTAACAATATCTTCAATATATTGATGCTTATTTATGACATTTGAAATACTACCATTCTCAAACTCACGTCTTTTTTTATTTTTTTCATCAATATACATTTTTAATTCATAAAAACTTATATTTTTATAACCTCGACTTATCTCTGATATATAAAATTTAATAATTTCATTATTTGAATTTTTATAATATATAAAATTTATTGTTCTTGGATCATATGAAATATCAATTTTCCATGTTTTATTTCTCGCTTGTGTTAACCAACTATCATAAATTTTGTCTTCTGATAAATAATAACAGTTCTTAAACAAAATGCCTTTAGCGGTAACCCTGGCTTTTTCTTTTGGCAATAAAGAAAAGATTATTTTATCTCGAGGAAACTCTTTTAGTTTTCCAGATCTATTCTTTATTCCCCAGTGCCATAGCTCAATTGGAATTGGTTGAACTGTATCTCTTATCATTTCAGAATCCATATCATAACCAGTGATATAGTGATTTGTGTTATAGTCAATGATTTCTATTATTAATATTTTTATAAAAGCATCAATAGAAATCATTGCATCAAGGCGATAATCTTTTGAACCTCTTGTTTTATGATCTTTATGCATATATCCCGGTACAAGAGCCTTTAATTTTCCCTGAATTGTTTTAAATAGTCTTTCTACTATTCCTTTTAAATCAGCTCTATATGGTTGAGTATTTTCTATGCGAACTCCGAAATCATTAATAAGATTTTCAATATTATATCCTTCTAGTTCTCCTCTATCTGCAAGAAAAGCATCAGGTAAATACTTGCATGGCCAAATATTATCATCATACTGATTTTTTAATTCATACTCAATTAATAATTCATCTTTATTTTTTGTACAATTTTCAATTGTCAATAATGCACATAACCAAGAAGCTGGTTCTAAACCAACATAAAAACCTACAATCATTCTGCTAAATACATCAATAGCAAAGTACAAAGTAGGTTTTCCTATAATCTTTGTTCTATCTTTTGAAGAGACAAGACTAAAATCGGCAATTGTTGCATCTATTTGAAAATATTCCCCAGGTGCTTTAACATCAGAATTTGTTGTATGCTTTATTAGTCTATATTTCTTATTATATTTTATTATGCCATCTCTTTTAATAATTTTTTGATTAGGATTAGATATTTTTTTATACCAATACTTATATTGTGCAAAAGTGGGCTTATCTTTTTGAGCTATCCGTTTTCCTGTACCACTACCTTTATCAGAAAAATAATGTTTAATCATAAATTCATAACTTGCTATAAATGATATTCTTTTACTATTTTCATAATATTTCTTTGCAGATTTAATAATTATCTCTTTTAAATCATCAGTTATGTTTATACCATCATTACCCTTATAAATATTATCTAATCTTGGTCTTCCTCTTTTTTTTACAAACTTTCTCTCTTTTACAGAACCGCAATTTATATAATCAGGTAATAAGGCATTTTTACCTCCACCTCTCTGCCAATACTTTCGTAAATACTTATATAAAGTTGGTAAATTTGTTGTTTTTTCCCCAAGTATTTCATTTACCAAAGTTATTCTATTTTTCTTATAATATACTACGGGTTCATTTGAAACTATTTTTGATATTATATCCCATGCTCTATCTCTGATGAGTATATCTTTAGTAGAAAAGTTATTTGTCAATAGAATAAATGGATCACTAATTTTAATAATTTCGCCAGAAATTAATCTATCATAATAATCTGAAAATTTTATTATCTCAGGCCAGCCAGTATTATTATAAATATCTATCACAGATATCAAATTTAATTCAATACTAAACCAAAGAATTCTTTCTTTTCTGTCTAGTTCATTATATTTATATACAGAATTAAGCAGCAACATAAATTTGTAAATACTCATTAATTGGTTTTATAGTTACAAGACTATTAGGTATTATTTGAAACCAAGGCATATTCAATGGAAGAATAATTATTTTATTTGCTATCAAATGCCAAATTACTGTCATTACAAGCTCAGACTTTATATCTATTTTATTCGAAATAATATTAGCTGTATGTTTAATTGAAAAATCTGATTGATCTCCTAAATGCTTAGTAAATAACTCAATAACTTGGATACAGCTTTCTTTTTTAATATCAATTGAATGTTCTATATTTTTTAAATTATGAATTTGTTTAATATTTTTAGCTGCTATTTTGTGTATCTGATCCTCAGTAACAACACCCCAGTCAACCCTCTTTAAATTCCAATATACTTTTTCAATCCGAAATTTTTCATTGACTCTTTCATCTGCAAGTTGATCAGAGGGTTTAACTGTTCTGATTTTGTAATAAAATCCTCCGTCACTATTACAACACTTAATTTTAAAATCAGATGTCATTACAATTGGAGTTTTAGAGTAATTATCTGTAGGATGCTTTATATTTAACTGATCTGCTATTTGGAGAGTGATAGATCGATCCAGTGGAAACTGTTCATTAATATCCACTACATTATCTGCCCATTCCAATAAATAAAAATAATCTCTTTCAAGTTTTGAAAGAAGGTGGTGTATTCTATATGTTTTCCATCCCTTGATCCTTACAACTACACCAAGAGAAGGTACATCATGGATTGTAAGCCATGGTTTATAACTAAATCCAGTACCAAGTCCTCTTTTTTCAGATAAGAACTTTAGGTATTTATTTTCATCAAAAGTATATTTTCGCTTAGCCATATAATAGACATACTGCAATAAAGAAACAATACAATATTTTTAAACAACTTTATTATCTTTTTAAACAACTTTATTATCTTTTTAAACAACTTTATTATTTTATTAACAACTCTTTATCTTTTTTAACAACTTTATTATTTTTCTACACTATATTGTGTTAATATTTGATATTTATTCCACAGTTACGCTTTTTGCAAGGTTTCGAGGTTGGTCAATTGAACACCCTCTTTCTTTTGCAATGTAGTATGCAAATAACTGAAGCGCTACTACTGTAGGAATAGGGGTAATAAATTGAGAACATTTAGGAATCCACATGACATCATCCGCATGATCTTCAATTTCAGTGTCACCAATAGTCGCTGTAGCAATTACAGGTGATTTTCTAGCTCTACACTCCTGAATATTACTAATTACTTTGTCTTTCCCCGGTATATCATTTGCTAACGCAATAACCGGCACACACTCCTCAAGAAGAGCTATTGGACCGTGTTTCAATTCGGCAGCATGATACCCTTCAGCATGTATATAACTTATTTCTTTAAGTTTAAGAGCTCCTTCCAAAGCAACAGGATACAAATAACCTCTGCCAATAAAAAAAGCATTATTAGCTTTATAGTATTTTTTAGCTATTTTTTCAATTTGAGGTGCAGTTTTTAATACTTCTTCGATTAATTCAGGTATTGTTAAAATTTCTTTACATAAATTTTTACCATCAATTTGAGAAAACCTATGAGCTCTCCCGAATTTTAATGCCATCATAAGTAAAACAGAAACCTGACATGTAAAAGCCTTTGTCGATGCAACACCAATTTCAGGTCCGGCATGAAGATAAACGCCTCTTCCTGTTTCTCTGGCAATAGTAGAACCTACAACATTACAGAGGCTGGCTACAACAGCACCTTTATTCTGTGCTTCTCTAATAGCTGCTAAAGTATCAGCTGTTTCCCCTGATTGACTGATTGATAATACAAATGTATCACGCTTAACAATGGGATTACGATATCTAAATTCTGCAGCCTGTTCTACTTCAGTGTGCAAATCAGCTAAATCTTCAAAATAATATTCACCAACCAAACCGGCATTTAAACTAGTTCCACAAGCAGTAATAATAACGTTTGAAATTTCAACCAACTCTCTGGGAGAAAAATTTAAGCCTTGAAGTATTGCTGTGCCATTCTCTATATCCAATCTTCCTCTTAAAGCGTTTTTAACCGCATATGGTTGCTCATAAATTTCTTTAAGCATAAAATGATCATAACCATTTTTTTCTGCATCGCCAGGCTCCCAATCTATCTGTGAAGCTTCTCTTGTAACAGCTATTGTGTCAATATTAAAAATTTCAACATCATCACTTTTTAATAAAGCAATATCGTCATCATTTAAATATATTACTCTTCTGGTATATGAAACTAATGCTGAAACATCACTGGCCACTAACATTTCATTTGTGCCAAGACCGATTACGATAGGGCTTCCTCTTCTTGCAACAATCATACAGTCAGGATCTTTTGCCGATATTACAGCAATGCCGAAAGTTCCATGAAGTTGTTTTAAAGCTGAAGAAACAGCCTTAAGGAAATCTCCGTCATAAAACTCAGCTATCAGATGAACAATTATCTCAGAATCTGTATCAGAAGTAAATTTATGCCCCTTACTGATTAACTGCTTTTTTAAAACTCTATAATTTTCTATAATACCGTTGTGAACCAGTGCAAAATTACCACTGTCATCTTTATGAGGGTGAGCATTTATTTTATTAGGTAATCCATGTGTAGCCCATCTTGTATGAGCTATTCCTACAGTACATAATTCAGGATCAACTAAGGCAGATAAATTTAATTCTATAGCCTCTTTGAGAACAGCTACCTTACCTTTTTCTTTATATAGATCAATTTTTCCATCATTTACAACTGCAATTCCGGCAGAATCATAGCCCCTGTATTCAAGACGTTTAAGGCCGCTTATTAAAGTATCCATAATCGGTCTTTTACCCACATAACCTACGATACCACACATATTTAAACTCCTTTTTAAAATTAGACTAAAGATTTATACGCCGAGGCTGACCAGAGGCCAGAGATCAAACTTTTCCGCCAAAGCCTTGGCTACGGCGGAGACTAGATACTGAAAAAAATATCATATACAACTTTGAAATTAGACTAGAAACCTGAGATCTGTATTCAGTGTAGCATAAGTTTCCAAACTTGAAAGCCTACAAGCTGGAAGCTTGTGCTACATTAACTCGAATACAACATTAATCTATATTAAACATTTATTAGTTAAATCTAGCCATCCCGCCAAAAAGTGGGACAAGATTTATGCTTGCCACGCTGAAGGATAGGGCATAATATTTAGATATTGAACATCTGTATAAAACTATAGAGACAGACGGCGTCTGTCTATAAATTTTATTTGCAAATACAGCTCTGAAATTTAACAGATTCTAACATGCATACAACGTTTTAGACACGCGCCGCGTGTCTCTACACAAAAACATATAAATTCATACCTTTTTGGTTCCGGCTTAGCTGGTTTGTGGCAGATATGGAATCTGCCTCTACTACAAGAATTAATCAATATCAAAATTTTTAGCAAGATTAACAGCTTTTACTAAAGCTAAAGCTTTATTTTTTGTTTCTTCAAATTCAGATAAAGGGTCAGAATCTGCAACAATTCCGGCTCCGGCTTGTATGTAAACTCTATTATTTTTAATTACAGCCGTTCTAATTGTAATGCATGAATCAATATTACCATCAAAGGAATAATAAGCGACCACTCCACCGTAAGGTCCACGTTTTTCTTTTTCCTGTTCACTGATTATCTGCATAGCTCTAACTTTTGGAGCACCAGATAAAGTTCCTGCTGGAAATGTTGACCTCATTACGGAATCAGAATCAAATTCATCATCCAGTATACCGTTAACTGTAGATACGATATGCATAACATGACTGTATTTTTCTATAACCATTAAATTTTTCACCTTTACAGTTCCGGTTTTAGCAATTCTTCCTACATCATTTCTTGCTAAATCAACGAGCATTAAATGTTCTGCCCTCTCTTTTGGATCATTAATAAGTTCTTCTTCAAGAAGCAAGTCGTCAGATTGTGAATTTCCTCGTTTCCTTGTACCGGCAATTGGTCTCACTGTAATTTTTCTATCAATACACTTAGCATGAATTTCAGGGGATGCTCCAACAACAGAAAAATCACCACAATTTAAAAGAAACATATAAGGGGAGGGGTTAATCATTCTCAAGGCTCTATATAAAGCAATAGGTGAAATATCAATATCAATGGAAAATCGTTGAGATATTACTGCCTGAATAATATCTCCATCATATATATACTGTTTTGTTCGTGCTACCATTGCACGAAATTCTTCTTCAGTTTTATTTGAACTTGAGGTTAATTTATTTGCATTGTTATTATCTTTAATTACCGGAGGTATTGTAATTGGGGTCTGTAATAATTTAACTATCTTATTTATCTGTTCTAAGGCATTATCATATTCTTTATCAATATTTTCATTACAATCTAAAAAAACCTGTGATAAAACTTTTATTGTATGTTTAACTCTATCAAAAACTAATACAGTATCAGCAATCATGAAATAAGCTTCAGGTAAGTCATACGGAGTTTTTTCAGGAGTAATCACGCTATTTTCTATTTCACTAATAACATCATAAGAAGCATATCCAACAGCTCCACCAATAAAAGGAGGAAGACCATCTATTTTAACAGGGTTATATTTTTTTAGTAATTTATTAATTCTTCCAAAAATATCACAACCATCAATAGATTCTCTTTTAGAACCGGTAATTAACTCAGCTTTTCCATCTTTTTGGATAAATATAGACCGAGGATTGATTCCTAGAAATGAGTACCTGGCAATATTCTCACCACCCTCTATACTCTCAAGTAAAAAAGCTGATATTGCAGAGCTATTTTTATTTTTAGACTTATTGATATTACATATTTTATAATAAGCAGATACAGGAGTTTCCATATCAGCCATAACATCACAATATACCGGTATTAAATTTCCTCTATCAGCCAGTTTATAAAATTCATCTCTTGTAGGTGTAATCACTTTGTTTAATTTACTTTCTAATTAACTATTTCGAATTTTTTCTTTTCCCACAAACCCACAAAGATTTTTATGAGTAACAATCAAAATTAATAATGCTATAAAAATCTTCGTAATCTTCTCATATTATCTTCGTAGTTGTTAATAATTTATTTAAACTAAAATCAAATAATATTCATCTTTGTGCCTTAGTGGCTTTGTGTGAAAGTTTTATTTTTTCAAACCTTAATATTTATAATACATTAATATTAATCTAGAGATAAAAATATACAAAGAAACATCTCAAGAAAGATTTATATAAATATCATAAATTTATTGACTTAATAAATTATTCCTGTAGTTTAATGGTTCATTATAAACTATACCGAAGGTATTTTTGTTTTCAGAATTCAATATGACTATTATTAAGCTGGATGAGGAGATAACATTTCGGAATTATATTGCATGCAGTATAATAAATTAAACTGAGGAAGATATCATGGGAAGTCAAACTAATAAATTGCAGAAACGTGTTCGTCGTAAAAGATTTATGGATAGAAAAAAAGCAGCAGTCTTAGTTGCTATTAAAGAAAAAGCAAATAAATAATGTACCAAAGGTACTTTTTTTATTAAAAGTATGATGTAAGATTATTGTTATAGTGAAGCTATTTTGGTTTTCAATATTAAATATGTTCAGGTTTTGCCTGAATTTGGCGTTATAATTTTGAAAAACTAGATTAGTTCACGTATATAAGACAATCATTTTACATCATACTTTTTTTATATCTCTAAAACTTTAATAAACAGATAAAACAATGGTGCGTTAAGAAGTAGGCTATCTATCAAGTCCAAAACTCCACCAATTCCAGGTATAATAGCTCCTGAATCTTTAATTCCTGTAATACGTTTTAGTGCTGATTCAGAAAGATCACCAAAAAAGCCTCCCCAAAACAAAAGAATACCAAGTAAAATTCCTACAAAAATATTTATGTGAACTCCTAAATCTAATAGCTCAATCAATACACATGTAACAATAATACTTAAAACCATTCCTCCAATAGCTCCTTCCCATGATTTTTTAGGACTGATAGTAGGAACTATTTTATGGTTACCACTGGCTCTTTTAGACATTATTGTACCAAAACAGTACGCTCCAATATCACCTGATTTTGTGGCTAATATTAATAATAGAATTAAAT
>Ga0307988_1000576_pt1 | contig 24903 bp, 37 predicted proteins | sample EllFjometagen183_FD_203166 | JGI IMG/M metagenome (GOLD analysis project Ga0307988, IMG submission 203166) | Marine microbial communities from Ellis Fjord, Antarctic Ocean - #183 | ecosystem: Environmental > Aquatic > Marine > Unclassified | place: Southern Ocean | collected 2014-10-08 | reverse complement strand
GATCGAATAGATACCCATCAGAGATTCCGGATAGAGCGTTCCGTCAACGTCAAAACCAACTGCCTTAATAGACATTATTCCTCAACTTTGAGGCAAATGCAATTGAACCAAAAAAACTTTTAAATGTATTTTGGACTGCATGAGTCTCGATATTTTGTCTTGTATAGGAAAAATCGTGAGTCGGCCTTTTCAGACTGACCAACCCCAATCACGAACCTCTTCTTTTTCTTTCCCGTAAATGTATCTCTAATGGAATTGAAGGAAACCCCAGTTCTTTGCGAATATTATTTGTAAGGTACTGGAGATATCCTTTGGGAAATCCCTTCAAATGATTAACAAATAGTAAAAAGTAGACCGGCTTTGTGCTTGTCTGGGTTCCATAGAGGATTTTGTAGTACATCCCTGTACCTCTGGGAATTTCATATCGTTCCAGCCAGCCTTTTAGAGCCTGATTGAATTTTCCGGTTTCTACACGTTTATTCAGCTGCTTCCAGACACCCCAAACTGTATCAAGGAGTTTTTCCATACCTTCACCGGTTATTGCAGATAACGGTACTATCGGAGCAAATCCCAGTATCGGAAATAAAAACCGTGTTCTGTCTGTTATTGCTTCAAGCTGGTTCGGGATGTGTTTGATGAGATCCCACTTATTAAGAACCAGAATAACCCCTTTACCTTTCTGAACAATGAGATTGGCAATTTTCTTATCCTGTTCAGAGAGTCCTTCCACCGAATCGACCATGATGAGAATAATATCTGATTCATCTATGGTACTGATGGCGCGGTTAACTGAGTAATATTCAATATTTTCCCCAACTTTTTTCTTCTTTCTGATACCTGCCGTATCAAGGACAATATAATCACTCCCCTTAAAGGAAAAATTACCGGTAACAACATCTCGGGTGGTTCCCGGAATTTCGCTTACAATAGAGGACTCAATGCCGGTAAGCTGATTGGTAAGTGTAGATTTACCGGTATTTGGTTTACCCATAATTGCTATTCTTATCTCAGTTTCGATCTCTTCTTCTTCTTCACCCTCCGGCTTTTCATCAAATCTAGACAAATCTACCGTAAGATTCATTTTTTTAAGGAGAGCCTCTTCCAGCTCCTCAACTCCCAGTCCATGAGCTGATGAGATTCCTATTACATCCTTTATCCCATAAGAGTAAAATTCCCAAATCTGGTTTTCTCTTCCTTGGTTATCAACTTTATTAACCACTAAAATAATTTTTTTGGTGTAGGGTCGAAGTGCCTCAATGAGTGTCTGATCCTCAGGTGTGACTTCAGTAATATCCAGCATGAGCAGAATTACATCCGCTTTCTTAAGGACAGCATAACTTTTTTCTGTTACCAGATAATCCAATCCTTCCTGATCAAGCTTTAATCCGCCTGTATCCGCCAACATTACGGGATTCCCTTCGAGATCCCACTTCTCAAAAATAGGGTCACGTGTAACTCCGGGCGTTGGATCTGTGATAGCTCTTCTTTTTCTAATGAGCCGGTTAAAGAGTGTGGACTTTCCTACATTCGGACGTCCTATTATTGCAACTAATGGTACCGTGATTTTAGGTACTGAAGAAATCGAATCGTTCATTTGACCATTCCCTGACATATTCGTCAATTTTTGTACATGAATCCATTTTCATGATTGTCGCCGCTAATTCCCTGGCCTCCACAATGGTGACTGACCGGATAATTTTCTTAACTTCAAGAACAGCGGTGGGACTCATACTGAATTCATCAAGCCCCAACCCCAGTAGAAGTACGGTAGAAATGGGATCTGAAGCCATCTCACCGCACATTGCAACCGGTATTCCGGCTTTATGCCCATTATCAATTATCATCTTGAGAAACCGCAGCACTCCAGGATGAAAGGGTTGATAAAGGTAGGCAATTTTCTCATTACCCCTATCAACAGCAATGGTATACTGGATTAGGTCATTTGTCCCAATTGACAGAAAATCTACTTTTCTTGCTATGATATCAGATATAAGCGCTGCAGAAGGAACTTCAATCATGGATCCTATTTGAATATTCTCATCAAAAGGAATTTTTTCGCGTCTGCAGTCATCTTTTACCTCTTCAAGAACCTGAAGCACGCTTTCAAGCTCTTCTCCCCCGCTAATCATGGGAAACATGATTTTCAGGCTGCCGAATACAGAAGCCCGGAGCATGGCCCTCAGCTGTATTCTGAATATATCTGTACGGGAGAGACAAAAACGCACTGCTCTCCATCCCAAAATTGGGTTTTCTTCATCAAAATCTTCCATTCCGGGAATAACCTTGTCACCGCCGACATCAATGGTTCTGATTGTAACGGGACCTTTCCCTTTCATGTGTTTAAGTACATAGGCATATGCATCAAACTGCTCTTCCTCTGAAGCAACATCCCCCGGCCTCAGAAATAGAAATTCAGAACGGTACAAACCAATTCCGCTTGCCCCGTGAGCAATTGTCGAGGCTACCTCTTCAGGTATCTCTATATTTGCTTTAAGCAATACTCTATGCCCATCAGTGGTCTCTGCAGGCAGTTTGTGCAGCAGCAGTAATTCCTGCTCATGCTTAATCCACTTACCTTGCCGTAATTTATAATCATCAACGGTATTCTTACCAGGCCGTAGTATTACGTCACCCTGATTTCCATCAACAATTATAGTGTTGCCGTTCCTGACTTTCTTTGTAATAGTAGATAAACCGAGAACAGCCGGAATTTCAAAGGATCTTGCCAGAATTGCTGTATGCGAAGTTTTTCCTCCGGCATCCAGCACTATGCCCTTAATAAATTTTTTATTCATGGTAAGCACTTCGGAAGGAAGCAGCGTCTGGGCTACCAAAATAACTTCTTCTTCAATATCTACCAGTGAAGTTCGCTCAATATACATTAAGTGATGAAGGATTCTACTCTGAATATCTATCAGGTCAACAACCCGCTCCTTCAGATATTCATCAGCAGCATCTTCCAATGTTTTTGTCATCATGGAAATGGTATATTCCACAATGTGTTCAGCATTCTTCCCCTCTTCAGCGATTCCCTGGGTTATCTGATTTTTCAGATCAGGATCTTCGATCATCATTAAATGAGTCTCGATTATTTCAAGATCCTTTTTCCCGGCAGTCTCACGCGTTATTTCTACCAGTTCTTCGAGGTCCTGCTGCACCTTGTCGATTGCATTATTAAATCGTACTATCTCACCTGCGACCTCTTCCTCATCAATAGAGTAAGACGGCACATTAAGTGTCTGTGTTGAGTAGAGAAATACTTTTCCTATTGATATCCCGGGTGAGGCGGGAATACCCTTCATAATTCGCATAGTATAAACACTATAAGGAGTTTTATCTCTGTTGTCAAATCTGAATTTCCCCGGTTATCATAGACATCCATGGTCACTTACTGTACTCTGTTTCTATGCAAAATCATGATTCAAAAGAGGCTAGACAGGGAATACCCCTTCTTATGTGGCTTCTTCTTATCGTAGTTACCGCAGGAAGTTTTCTCTATAGTCTACCGAAAATAATACGGAATTATAGGGAATCAGGTTTGGCTGACACGGTCTCTGAGTACAGAAACAGAGATTCCGGTTCTGAAGCCGGTGAAACAGAGTCTGCACAAGTCTATTTTATTAAACAGAACAGCTCCACATATGAATTTACCTGCAATGCTGTTTCTGTCACAGCTTCCGCTCCAATAAACCTTAACAGCCTTCTGGAACTCCTTATAGGCGGTCCGGACTTATCTATACTCGCAGAAGGGTTCATCTCCTTTATTCCTGAAAACACCAGACTGCTCGGCAGCAGAATTACAAACCATGCAGCATACATTGATCTCTCTGCAGATTTTGTTTTAAACAGTAATTCAGATCCGCAAGCCGCTGAACTTGCCATAGAACAGATTATTAGCACAGCCCTATCCTATGAATTGGTAGAGGATGTAATTATATTGATTGATGGTAAATCATTTTTTAGTTCCAGGAATATTGCTAACTAATACTATCCGAACTGAAACCTGCAGATTCAACCACTTTCTGAAGAGCTACTTCAAGCCCACTCCCTGACAAGAAATCTCCAGACCGACGTTTTTTATCATAAATAAGAGCCAAAAACTCTCTATTCCCTTTTCTCCCCAGGATTGGTGATGCAGCCAGGCGAACAACTCCCGCCCCTTCCTCATCAAGCTCGGTACAGGTTGCGGTAAGTATTTCAAGAAGCAGCTCATTATTTTTTACTACTCCATTAAAATCTTCTACATAGGAATCAATCTCAAACTGCGGTTTAATAAGAGCAATCATCCATGCTTCACGGGTTAACGAAAGTATTTTTTCAGCCGCTCCCCGTATTGAACGAAATGACAAATCAGCTACAGCAGCATGCGGACGAGGATCCAACTCTCCAACTTCCATAATATTGGTTTTTTCCATAACCACAACTTTCGGGTGCGTGCGCAAACTGTAATCTAACTGGTTATAGCCTACATCGACGGCATATACCTTCAGCGCACCATCCTGCAAGAGGCAATCGGTGAAGCCGCCCGTTGAGGATCCTGCATCAATCATCACTTTTTCAGCAGGAGAAATTTCCCACTCCAGGAGGGCATGCTTTAATTTAACACCACCTCTTGAAACATATTTATCACGAACAATCTTCAGTACCGCAGAAAGGGGAACACGTTCTTTTGGGTTAGCAATCCGGCCTCCGTTTACTGAGACCTCCCTGCAAAGTATATAGGAGTAGAGCCGTTCTTTGGGAATATCCGGGTATGTTTTAGTCAACAACTCGAGAAGCGGCAGGGACTTCATATTATACTCCCATTTCTTTAGAAAATCTTACAATTTTCTTCGCCTTTCCTTTATCAGTATTTATAGTAACTACCACCCCTTTTAACGCTGCTGGTGTATCAGCAATTTGATTCTTCAAGGGTATCTGGGTCAATTGACGTCTGATTGATATTCCCGGTTCACTGCCAATTACACTCATCACCGGTCCGGTCATTCCTATATCGGTGATATAGGCTGTTCCTTTGGGGAGAATCCGCTCATCGGCCGTTTGGATATGTGTATGGGTACCCACGACTGCTGTAACCATACCATCAAGGTAGAGTGCCAATGCTTCTTTCTCTTCGGTAGCTTCTGCATGAAAATCAATAAGTATGCAGTTATTAGGTCGTTTAAACTGCTGCACAAGGTCTTTTCCTATTCGAAAAGGGCAGTCGATCGTACTCATCTGTATCCGACCCTGAAGGTTTATAACAACCACCTCAAACCCTTTTACCGTTATGGAGGCAACCCCTTTTCCGGGAACTCCTGGTGGATAGTTAGCAGGCCTAATTATCTTCCGTGAACCATTCAGCATCGGATATATCTCATCTTTCTGCCATATATGATTCCCCGTGGTAATAATATCAACACCCGCAGTAAATATTGCATCAGCTACTTCAGGAGTTATTCCAAATCCATCTGAAGCGTTTTCACCATTTGCAATTACCACATCGGCACGAAATTCTTTAATTAACTGTTTTAATCCAATAAAAACAGCCCTGTTCCCAGGTTGACCGCAAATATCACCTAAAAACAGGGCTTGTATATCTTTTCCTGACATAATTCCATCTTTGCCTACTGAATTATCAGCGGGCGTATTCCACAACCCGGGTTTCACGGATTATTGTTACTTTTATTCTTCCAGGATAACGCATCTCTGCCTCAATCCTTTTAGCTATATCTTTTGCAAGTTCTTTTGCTTTATCATCACTGACAGACTCATAATTTACCAGAATCCGCAGCTCCCGACCAGCCTGAATTGCATAAGCTTTATCAACACCTTCAAAACTTTCTGATATCCGCTCAAGATCCTCAAGCCGTTTCACATAGTTATTCAGTGTTTCTCTTCTTGCCCCAGGTCGTGATGCTGAAATTGCATCTGCAATCTGTACAATTACAGACTCAATGCAGCTTGGTTCAATATCATTATGATGGGACAGAATTGCATTAATTACACGTGGGTCTTCACCAAGTTTTTTTGCCATTTCCGCACCCATTTCAGCGTGGTTAGCATCACTCTCAGTTTCTACTCCCTTCCCGATATCATGCAGTAATCCGCCCCGTTTTGCTATTTCACGGTCTGCACCAATTTCTGCTGCAATCATACCCGAAAGTATGGCTACCTCTTTTGCATGATACAATACATTTTGTCCGTAAGAAGTACGAAAATAGAGTCTTCCCAGTACTTTCACACTCTCCTGACTCATACTATGAATTCCAAGATCAAAGAGTACCTTTTCTCCCTCTTCCATAATAGTTTTTGAAATCTCCTTGGTTACTTTCTGAACTACTTCTTCAATTCTTGCCGGATGTATTCTTCCATCCTGAATCAATCTGCCCAGTGCAACTTTGGCAATCTCTTTTCTTACCGGATCAAAACAGGAAATAACTACCGCTTCCGGTGTGTCGTCAATGATAACATCAACACCTGTTAATGTTTCCAAAGTCCTGATATTTCTCCCTTCCCGGCCAATAATACGGCCCTTCATTTCGTCACTCGGAAGACTGACCGAACTAATGGTCACCTCTGAGCTAACATCAGTAGCAATACGCTGAATGGATGTAATAATAACATCACGTGCTAGTTTATCAGCCTTTAAATGAGCTTCCTGCTCAATCTTGTTAACTATAACCTGTGCATCGTGTCTAGCTTCGTTTACCATAGATTCCATGATAATATTTTTCGCTTCTTCAGAACTCATTCCGGCAATTTTTTCTAGTTCTGACAGCCATCTTGCCTCTTCAGCCGTCAGTTTTGTTTCCCTAAGTGATAATTTGTCCTCTCGGTTTGTTAGCTGCTTCCGACCGTTTTCTAATTCGGTCTGCTTCCTTTCTAGATTTTCCTCTTTCTGCACCAGGCGTCTTTCAACCCGTTGCAATTCACTTCTTCTTTCCCTTGTCTCACGTTCCTGCTGTTGTCTTTCTTTCAGCAGTTGATCTTTTGTTTCCAGCAGCAGCTCTTTCTTTTTTGCTTCTGCTTCTTTTATTGCTTCCTGATTCAAACGCGCAGCTTTCTGTTCAACTGAAGTCAGTTGAAACCTGGCATAGACAAAACGAAATAGCCAACCTAGAATCAAACCTGAGAGAAGAAATATTACTGCCAATAAATATTTCGGCATATTCTTCCCCCTGTGTTATTTTTTTCAATAATATGCAAGTACCCGACATCTGTCAAGTAATTACATAAATCTCTCAATTTTACTAAACCAAAAAAAGACCGACATTGATATGCCGGTCTCTGTAGAATACATGTTTAAATAGCTTAACCTATGTATTTCAGGTATAAGAATATCTTATTACTCAGATCTTTCTGGGGGAATAATAATTATTCAGTTTTTTCTGCCTCAACTACAGCTGCCGTTTCTACAGCTGCTTCTACTTCCACTACTTCTTCAGCCTCAACTGCTTCAGGAGCTTCTTCAACTACTTTAGTTTCCTGCTTAGCCTCTTTGGTTTTATCTGCTTTTTTATCTTTCTTAGCAGCTTTTTCAGGAGCAGCAGTTTTTTCCACTAACTCAAGAATTACCATTTCAGCAGCATCACCTTTTCGAAGGCCGATTTTGAGAATTCTGGTGTATCCACCTTTTCTCTCAGCAAACATAGGTGATATTTCAGTAAATAATTTGTTCAATACAGCTTTATCATTAACATCTTTAGCTATAATTCTTCTGTCATGTACTGAGTCAGTTTTTGCTCTGGTAATCATCTTCTCAACTACTTTACGTACTTCTAAAGCTTTTGCTTTAGTTGTTTCAATTCTTTCGTAACGTAAAAGTGAGATCGCCATATTTCGCAACATAGCTTTTCTATGACTCTGTTTTCTATCCAGCCTGTTAAAGCCAACTTTATGCCTCATTATCTTCTTCCTTGTTACCTGGTATTCTTATTGAAGTCTTGAGAACACTGTAATCAGTCATACCGAGACTCAGGTTCCACTCTTTTAATTTCTCTTTAATTTCTGTTAGTGATTTCTTTCCAAAATTCCGTGTTTTAGCTATCTCTTCTTCACTTCGTTTTGTCAAATCACCAATTGTTCTAATATTAGCATTTTTCAGACAATTGCTGGAGCGTACAGAGAGTTCAAGTTCCTCAACTGGTGTGTTAAGTATTTTCTTGACTTTCTCTTCTTCTTCATCAATCTCTTCATTACTGCTGACAATACTTTCATCAAAATTAATAAAAATTGAGAAGTGATCTTTTGCAATCTTAGCGGCTTCTGCAAGTGCATTTTCCGGAGCAATAGATCCATCAGTATATACTTCAAGAATCAGTTTATCATAATCATTTCTCTGTCCTACCCGAGTGTTTTCAATAGAAAACTTCACACGTGTGACCGGAGAAAAAACTGCATCGATGGGAATAGTGCCGATTTCTTCTATGTATCTCTCATTGACTTCAGAAGGAACATATCCTCTGTTAAGATCAATTTGAATCTCCATATCAATATTGGCATCATTCATCATATTGAAAAGAACTAAGTCTTTATTAATTATTTCAACACCGTCTTTTTCCAGATCTGCTCCGGTAACAGCCCGTTCACCCTTACATTCAACAAGTAAAGTATTACTCTCAACATCTTCAGGAAGTCTGATTCTCAGTTTTTTTAATCTGCTTATAATATCAGAAGTGTCTTCAATTACACCGATTAATGCTTCAAACTCACTTGATATGAAATGAGGATTCCCCTCACTATCATAACAGGTAAATTTTACCGCTGTTACTGCATACCCCTGAATTGAGGAGAGCATAACTCTCCGCAAAGTATTTCCTATAGTTGTACCATATCCGCGTTCAAACGGGTAAGCAATAAATTTACCATAATCTGTTTCTACTTTGTTGTGCTCAAAGGTGATTCCTTTCGGCTTTTTAAATCCTTTTAAAAGATTCTTTCGTGCCATGATTTCTCCTATCTTGAATAGAGCTCTACAATCAGCTGCTCATTAATAGCAGCGAGTTCCACTACTTCATTTCTTCTGGGAACAGCAAGAAATTTTCCTTTCATATTATCCGGATCCAATTCGATCCAGGGTACTATTCCGGACTTTGAAAACTCTTTCAAACTTTCCTTGATAACAATCATCTTCTTTGAACGATCTGCAATACTGATCTCATCACCCTCTTTAACTCTATATGAAGGTATAGTCACACGTTTTCCATTCACAAGAATATGTCCGTGAGACACGATCTGATGTGCCGAATTTCTGGATGTTGCAAATCTCATTCTAAAAACAACATTATCCAATCTACGTTCAAGAAGCATAATAAGGTTTTCACCTGTTTTTCCAGCCATCTTTTCAGCCTGAACAAATGTCAGTTTAAACTGTTTTTCCAACATACAGTAGGTCTTTCTAAGTTTCTGTTTCTCTCTTAGCTGAATACCATAGTCAGTCATTTTCTTCTGTCGGGATTTTGGTCCCTTACCCGGAAGTCCGGCTTTCTTGGAAATTGGACATTTCGCGGTATTACAACGCTCACCTTTAAGATTAAGTTTTGTTTTTTCTGCCCTGCATGTCTTGCATTTGGGACCTAAATATCTTGCCATATTCTTCGTACTCCTTTAGACTCTTCGGCTTTTTCTTGGCCGACACCCATTATGAGGAATAGGTGTTACATCACGAATGCTCCGTACTGTTAACCCCAATCCGCCTAGAGATCTGATTGCAGATTCTCGACCGACACCCGGGCCTTTAACAAATACATGCACCTCGCGGAGCCCAAAATCCATAGCTTTTTTAGCCGCTGTCTCAGCTGTTGTTTGTGCAGCGTAAGGCGTTGACTTTTTTGCACCACGGAACCCAAGTCCCCCGGCACTAGCCCATGATACTGTGTTACCTCTCAGGTCAGTAATTGTCACAATAGTATTATTAAATGTAGCTTGAATGTAAACATTCGCTTCAAATACGGTTTTTTTGGTTTTTCTTTTAACCTTCGCCACTCTCTATCTCCTCTTATTTCTTCTTACCGGCTACTGTCTTTTTCTTACCTTTTCGGGTACGGGCATTAGTTTTTGTTCTTTGCCCTCTGACCGGGAGGCCGCGCCGATGACGTAGTCCTCTATAGCAACCGATATCCATAAGTCTCTTAATATTCAGGGCAGTTTCCGTTCGCAGTCTACCTTCTACTTTATACTCTTCATCAATCGCTTTGCGAAGTTCATTTACCTGGTCCGGAGTTAAATTATTCATTTTCAGATCCGGATCCATTCCAACTCTTTCACAAATCTTTACAGCTGATGTTCTTCCAATACCATAGATATAGGTTAAAGAAATTTTTATTGCTTTATTAGGAAGGTCAACTCCCGCAATTCTTGCCATGTACTAAGGCCTCCTATTTCTGTCTTTGTTTGTGTTTTTTATTTTCACAAATTATCCGGACTACACCACTTCTGCGGATAACTTTACATTTATCGCATATAGGCTTTACACTTGCTCTGACTTTCATGTTTTACCTCTTACAAATTCCTCGATTTAATTTTACCCTTTTTTACCAGTCCATCATGATGGTGCATCTTAAGATGTCCCTCAATTTGTGACATAGTGTCCAAGTCTACACCTACCATAATAAGCAGTGAAGTACCACCTAATATCATAGCTACAGATGCCGGAAAATTAAAAAACTTCTGTACCAGCGTCGGTATCAGCGCTATAAACGCCAGAAATAACGACCCGGGTAATACAATTCTGTTCAACACCCGTTTCAGGTACTCTTCAATTTTATCAGACCTGATACCTGGTATAGAACCACCATTTTCCCTGATTTGTCGTGAAATCTCTGTAGGATTCAGACTAACCTGGGTATAGAAAAAAGCAAACGCGATAATCAGCAAGGTGTAGACAAATAGATAGGGGACACCCTGCGGTCTCAGCCAGTTCGCAAATTTTGCCAGCCAGTTAATTTCCGGCCCAAGTGAAGAAGCAATCTGCAGTGGGAATGACAGCAGTGTTGATGCAAGAATTACCGGTATAACACCAGACGGATTGATTTTAAAAGGTATGTAAGTACTTTGAGAACCATACATCTTCCTTCCGACAACACGTTTCGCATAATGAACGGGTATTTTCCTCTGACCCTGCTGCTCATAAATTACCAGGGCAACAACCATCAGGAACATCGCAAAAACTATAATAACAACTACCGGATTCAATACACCGGCCTGCACACTCTTAATTAAAGTAATAATTGCTTTCGGTATCCTTGCTACAATTCCAGCAAATATCAGAAGGGAAATACCATTTCCAATCCCTTTTGCCGTAATCTGCTCACCAATCCACACCAGAAACATAGTTCCCGAAGTTACCGTAATCATAGCAATTATGGTATACGGAAGCATATTCATAGTCACTGCATCCGGAATTGATTTTGCATAAACCGTTACTACATAAGACTGCAGAAGTGCAAGTCCTATTGTTCCATAACGGGTAAGCTTCTGAATTTTCTTTCTGCCGCCATCTTCTTCAGCAAGTTTCTTTAAGGAAGGAAATACTATCATAAGAAGCTGCATAATAATCTGCGTGGAAATATAAGGCATAATTCCAAGCATGAATACTGAGAAGTTCTTAAAAGCACCACCCGCAAAGAAATCTATATATTCAGTTAAGCCCATCGCCGACGAAGCTGCATCCTGAGCCAGGAAATAGAGTCTCAGGGCGTTAACATTGATTCCCGGTATTGGTAATGTTGCACCAAGCCTGAAAATAACAAGCATTAGTGCGGTATATCCAATCCGGTTTCTTAAATCTTTTATTCTGAAAACATCTACTAAGGAGTTTGCCATCGAGTCCTTCTTTGTTTATTGAATCTCACCGCCGGCTGCCTTGATTTTCTCAGCCGCGTTTTCTGATAATTTCAGACCTACTACTATTACCTTTTTATCAATTTCACCATTCGCAAGGATTTTTGCTTTAACGTTTTTACCTTTAATAATCTTTTTCTCTTTCAAGGTTTCAAGATTAACGGTATCTCCGTCGTTGAAATTAATTGAGAGCTGTTCAAGAGAAACAGGCTCATAAACTACTTTAAAGGGATGATTTGAAAATCCCTTTCGAGCAACTCTTCTATAGAGAGGCATCTGACCACCTTCAAAACCTGGGCGGGTTCCGCCACCTGATCTTGAATTTTGTCCATCATGTCCTCTTCCAGAAGTTCGGCCTTTTGACGCTTTCCCTCTTCCAACAATTGTTTTTTTCTTATTTGCCCCAACGGGTGCTACAATTTGTCCCATCCTAATCTATCTCCTCGACCTTAACAAGATGTGCTATTGTATTGATCATACCCAGCACAACAGGAGTTGCCTCTTTTTCAACAGAACTTCCTATTTTACCTAGCCCGAGCGCCTTAGCTGTACCACGCTGGTTGGGTTTGGATCTTATCAAACTTCGGACAAGTTCAACTCGTACAACTTTAACTTTTTTCTTAGCCATACTCTAACCCCACATCTCTTTAATGGTCTTGCCTCTGTTTTTAGCAACTTCTTTCGCATCAAACAGATTTTCAAGGCCGTTAAATACTGCTTTCACAATATTTATTGTATTCTTAGATCCTAAAGATTTGCTAAGGATATCGTGTACACCACAAGCATCCATTACCGCTCTGACTGGTCCGCCGGCAATAACTCCGGTACCCGGTGCAGCCGGTTTCAGCAGTACTCTAGCACTTTTATATTCACCAATAATTTCATGAGGCAGTGTAGTTTTTCTAATCGGCACCTGAATCATGCTCTTTTTGGCTTTATCTATACTTTTTCTGATAGCTTCAGCTACATCGTTTGCTTTACCAAACCCGAAGCCGACCTTACCACTCTGATCACCAACAACAACCAATGCAGAAAAGGAAAACCTTCTACCACCTTTGACTACTTTAGCAACCCTGTTAAGTTTTATTAGTTTCTCAACAAATTCCTGCTCTCTGGTATTTTCCACCATATCCCCCTAAAACTTAATCCCGGTTTTTCTTGCACCGTCAGCAATACTCTTCACAATACCATGAAATAAATAGCCATTTCGGTCAAATACAACTTCTTTAATCTTCATATCGTTTAACCGTGTACCAATTAATTCACCGATCTTAGCAGCATTTTCAACGTTATTCCGAAGTGCTTTTGTGTCTACTTCGGTATTACTTGCTGACGCTAAAGTTTTTCCAGTGGTATCATCTATAATCTGAACATACATATGATTATTACTTCTAAAAACGCTCATACGGGGTCTTTCAGGAGTCCCACTAATCCGTTTACGTATATGTATTTTACGTTTCAGTCTTTTTCGTCTTTTTTCACTAACTCGCTTCATTATTTTACCACCCTATTATGCGCCGGATTTTCCAATCTTACGCTTAATCGTTTCATAATCATATTTAATACCTTTGCCTTTGTACGGCTCAGGTGGTCTCAGAGATCTGATTTCAGCTGCTGTCTGACCAACACGCTGTTTATTAATCCCTGTTATAATTACTTTACTTTGCCCTTCGCAAGCTATCTGTACATCATCACTAACCATAAACTCAATCTGGTTTGAATACCCCAGGTTAAGGAATAATACATTACCCTTAATCTCTGCACGGTACCCAACACCATTAATAAGCAGTGTTCGGGAAAATCCCTGAGTAACACCGATTATCATGTTCTGGATAAGTTGTCTGTATAGTCCGTGATAAGCACGAGCCTTCTTAGAGTCATTTTTTCTGGTAACAATAACTGAATTTCCTTCAACAGCAATAGCAACCTGCGGTTGATAATCCTGAACCTCTTTCCCCTTAGGGCCCTCAACGGTAATAAGGTTTTCAGATATAGTAACCGTTACGCCTTTAGGCAGTTCTATTGGTATTTTACCGATTCGTGACATAACTTCTCCCCCACGCCCTTACCATACTGAACAGATCAGTTCACCACCGACCATCATTTCAGTAGCTTTCTTACCGGATAATACACCGGTAGAAGTCGATACAATAACTACACCATAACCATTATAGATTCTCGGTAGTTTTCTATACCCGGTATAAACTCTTCTACCAGGTTTAGATAAACGCTCAATTCCATGTAATACAGGATTCTGAGCCTCATCATATTTAAGAAAAATACGAGTATAATTAAATCCATTTTTAGTAACTTTTTTGAAGTTTTTAATATAACCTTCATTTTTAAGTATCTTGATTATCTGGAGTTTAATATTTGATGTCTGAACATCAACCTTCTCATGTTTTGCCTGATTGGCATTTCTTACTTTTGTCAGCATATCTGCTACAGGATCACTAATTGCCATTTCTCTCTCCTACCAGCTGGATTTCGTGACGCCAGGAATTTTACCTTCACTAGCAAGTTTTCTAAAGCAGATTCTGCACATCTGAAATTTTCTCATGTAACCTCTTGGTCTTCCGCAAACTCTACAACGGTTGACTTTTCTGGTACTGTATTTAGGCTCTCTTTGAGCCTTAATAATCATTGATTTTTTTGCCATCAATCTACTCCCAACTATTTGCTAAACGGCATTCCGAGCTTTTTTAAAAGCGCGAATCCTTCTTCATCGGTATTTGCTGTTGTAACGATAGCTACATTCAGTCCGCTTATTCTCTCAATTTTATCATAATCAATCTCCGGGAAAATTATCTGTTCGGTAATTCCCATTGAGTAATTTCCGCGACCATCAAAAGCATTGGGATTTACACCCCTGAAGTCCTTAATACGAGCAAGGGAAACATTCAAAAATCTGTCAAGGAACTCCCACATTTTTTCACCACGAAGTGTCGTTACTGTTCCAATCTCGGATCCCTGCCGCAATTTAAAGTTTGCGATAGATTTTCGTGCTTTTGTTTTAACTGCATGCTGACCGGTAATTTGTTCAATCTCTTTAACTGCTGAATCCAGAAGCTTTTTGTTATCAATAGCTTCACCGACACCGGCACTTATAGATACTTTTAGAATATTGGGAATCTGCATCACAGAGCTGTAGCTGAAATCTTTCATCAATTCAGGTGCTACCTTCTCTCTATAAAGCTGCTTCATTCTGGGTATGTACTGATCCATTAGAGCACTTCTCCTGTTTTCTTAGCTATTCTGACTTTTTTTCCGTCTCTAATTTCAAAACCGATTCTTGAAGTCGAACCATCTTTCGTAATTATAGCTACATTAGAAATATGCAAAGGTGCTTCGATCTCAATAATACCGCCCTTATCCTGCTGACTTTTCTTTTTTACAGCTTTCTTGGCAATATTCAAGCCTTGAACAATAACACGGTCATTATCGCGGTCAATTTTCAGAACTCGGCCAGTTTTACCTTTGTCCTTTCCCGCAATAACTTTAACTGTATCATCCTTTTTCAGTTTGATCTTTTTCATTTCATTCTCCCTACAACACTTCCGGCGCAAGTGAGACTATCTTCATAAATCCGCATTCGCGTAATTCACGGGCCACAGGGCCAAAGATTCGCTTCCCGCGCGGGTTGCTGTTGGCATCGATGATTACACATGCGTTGTCATCGAACCTGATATATGTACCGTCTGGTCTTCGGTATTCTTTTCTTGTTCTTACAATAACAGCTTTTTCTACAGATCCTTTTTCGATCTGGCCATTAGGAAGAGCAACTTTTACCGCTACTACAATAATGTCACCAATGCTGGCATTCATTCTTTTACTGCCGCCCAGAACTTTTATGCACTGAACACGTTTTGCGCCACTATTATCTGCAACATTTAAATACGTCTGCATCTGAATCATAATGCAACTCCTTACGCCTTATTTTGCCCGCTCTACAACCTGAATCAGTCTCCAACATTTGTCTTTGCTGATAGGTCTGCATTCAACTACACGAACAGTATCACCAATTTGTGCTTCATTCTTCTCGTCGTGTGCTTTTACTTTCTTTGTTTTCTTTACATATTTTTTGTAAAGGGGATGAAGTTGTTTCGAAGAAAAAGAGATTACGATGGTTTTATCCATTTTGTCACTTACAACTTGTCCGGTATAGGTCTTCTTATTTTCTTTCATAGACGCAGGCCTCACTTACTGCTTTTTTCACGTATGCCCAACGCATATTCATGAATGATTGTATTAACCCTTGCTATCCCTCTTCTTACTATCCGCAATGCCAAAGGATTATCAAGATGGCCAAGTACCTTATCCATTCTTAACTCTAGATACTTCTTATGAAGTTCTTCTTTTTTATTTACGAGCTCGGTATATGTCAGATCATCGAAAGAATTCTTCATACACTACTCCAAATCTCTTCGTTTCACGAATTTAGTCTTTATTGGAAGTTTACTTGAAGCAAGTTTCATAGCTTCCATAGCAAGTTCCTCGGGAATACCACCCATTTCGAACATAACAGCACCTGTTTTAACTACTGCTACCCAACCTTCAGGGTTACCCTTTCCTTTCCCCTGCCTTGTTTCAGCAGGTTTCTTTGTGTACGGCATGTCAGGAAAAATTCGAATCCAAACTTTTCCACCCCTCTTTACGTGACGGGTCATTGCAATACGGGCAGCTTCAATCTGGCGGTTAGTAATCCAACGCGGTTCAAGTGCAACCAGGCCAAAATCACCAAATGCAACCGTATTTCCCCGGCGTGCAACTCCGTCCATCTTCCCTCTCTGTTTTTTTCTATACTTAACTCTCTTAGGACTAAGCATCGCTACTAACTCCTTGCTGTTCTGGTACGCTCTTTAGTTTGCTTTACCAGCAGGCCGGCGTCTTCTTTCTTTGCTCTGTCATAGATCTCACCATTGTAGATCCACACCTTTACACCGATCGCACCAAATGTTGTATTTGCTACAGTAAATCCATAATCAATATCAGATCTCAGTGTATGAAGAGGTACTCTTCCCTCTTTATGCCACTCAGTCCTGGCCATTTCAGCTCCGCCCAATCTTCCGGAAATTTTTATTTTAACTCCCTGAACACCAGCACGCATCGCACTGCTAACGGCCATTTTTAATGATCTTCTGAAAGACCCGCGCATTGTCAATTGCCTAGCCACATTAAGGGCAATCAACTGAGCATCCGCTTCCGGTCTTTTGATCTCTTTAATCTTAATTTGTATCTTTTTATCGGCAAGTTTCTGGAGTCGTCCGCCAAGCTTTTCAACGTTCGCACCTTTTGCACCGATAATGATCCCCGGACGTGATGTTTTAATAACAATCGTTATCCGCTGAGGTTTTCTGATTATCTCTATATCAGCGATATCAGCACCTTTCGTTTCAGGACATGTTTCAAGCGCTTTTCGCAAACGCAAATCTTCATGAAGTGTATCAGCATAATCTTTAGGATCTACGTACCACTTTGATTTCCATGTTTTATTGATCCCAAGACGAAGCCCTATAGGATTTACTTTTTGACCCATCTACTCCCCCATACTCGCAATTTCATCGACTACTACAGATATATGACTCATTCTTTTAAGAAGTATATCCCTTCTACCATGTGAACGCGCCCATACTCTCTTAAGTCTTGGACCTTCATCAATCCGTATTTCCTTAAGAAAAAGCATCTCTTCGTCCAATTTCTTGTTTTGCACCAGAGCGTTTGCCGCAGCCGACTTAACGACCTTTATCAGCAGTCCTGCCCCTTTCTGAGGCATAGCCTCAAGTATCGCAACCGCTTCGGCATAGGTCTTGCGGCGAACAAGATCTGCAACTGGTCGCACTTTGGAGGGAGAAACCATCAAATATTTAGCGATAGCCCTGTATCCTTTTTTAGATTCTAAACCCATCACAATACCTACTTACCTTTTTAATTTCTTGTCGGATTTTGCATGTCCACGATAAAAACGTGTTGGAGAAAACTCGCCGAGTTTGTGTCCAACAAGATTCTCAGTTACATAAACCGGAACCCATGTTTTACCATTGTAAACAGAGATGGTAAATCCAACCATTTCCGGAATGACAGTTGAGCAGCGGGAATACGTTTTAACCATAGGTTTTTGACCCGCTTTATTAGCTTCCAGAATCCTCTTATAGAGTTTTTTATCAATAAAAGGACCTTTTTTAATTGACCTAGCCACTTTATGCTCCTACAAATATCAACTAATAGACAAACTTACCAATTGCCGAAGCAAGTGACACTACAGTCTGCCAATTTTACAATCTATCTCTTTTTCACAATAAACTTGCTTGAAGATTTATTATTCTTACGTGTTTTATAACCCTTAGTAGGTTGTCCCCATGGAGAAACAGGATGACGTCCACCGGATGTCTTTCCTTCACCTCCACCATGCGGGTGATCTACAGGGTTCATAACAACACCCCTAACTTTCGGCCGTTTTCCCAACCAACGTGATCTACCAGCTTTACCAATAGAAACGTTCATATGATCTTCGTTTCCGAGAGATCCTATTGTTGCATAACATGAGCCAAAGATCATTCTCATCTCACCAGACGGCAGCTTCAGGGTTACATAGTCGCCTTCTTTAGCAACGATAACCGCACCAAGACCTGCAGAACGAACAAGCTGTCCACCCTTACCGAGCTGTAATTCAACATTATGAACTGTTAAACCTAGTGGGATGTTTTTAAGAGGAAGTGCATTACCTGCCTGAAGAGGTGCCTGTTCTCCACTTAAAACCTTTGTACCTACAACTAAAGTCCTAGGTGCAAGAATATATCTTTTTTCGCCGTCAGCATATGCTACAAGGGCGATATTCGCTGTCCTGTTTGGATCATACTCAATAGTTTTAACCGTACCGGGAATATCAAATTTATTTCTTTTGAAATCAATTTCCCTATACTTTCGCTTATGACCGCCGCCTCGTCTCCGAACACTGATTCGTCCGCCTGCTCCACGCCCTGCATGTTTACTTAAACCACTAGTTAAAGATTTTTCACTTCCGGTTTTCGTAATCTCTTCAAACGTAAGACTTGTTTTGTACCGAAGACTCGGGGTCCTTGGTTTGTATTTTTTAATACCCATCTGCGACCCTCCTATACGCCTTCAATAATTGATATAGAATCGCCGGCTTGAACCGTTACGATTGCTTTTTTCCAGGGTGTGGTAGAACCTGCTCGTACACCAGATTTTGTTCTGGTATATTTTGGTTTTCCCTTAACTGAAAGGATATTGCATTTAATTGGTTTTACGGAAAATAATTCCTCAACTGCCTGCATAACCTGGACCTTATTTGCACGGGGACTGATTTTGAAAGTATATTTCTTCTCAGCTCTATCCCGCATAATGTTTGACTTTTCAGTCAAAACCGGTTCTATAATTACTTGATCTGCTCTCACTTTCGACCCCTTACTTTTCACCGTAAAAATCGTTCAGATTGCCAGCAGCCGTTTCCATGACCAGCACATTTTTTCCATACAGCAACTCTTTTGCAGAGAGTCTGTTATAAGAGAGGAATCTCAACCAGGGAATATTTTTCCCTGCCCGTCTAATCATTTTGTCGTCATCTTTAAGGATAATTATTGTTCGTTTATTATCACTTACAAAATTAGACAATACTTTAGCCAGATCCTTTGTCTTACCACTCTCTACAGTAAAATCCTCAACAACTCTTATCTCTTCATCACGCACTTTCATGGATAGAAGGGAAATCATTGCAAGACGTTTCATCTTTTTAGGAATTTTATAGCTGTAATCTCTTGGTTTCGGTCCAAAAATAGTTCCTCCACCAACCCATAAAGGTGATTTTTTATCACCAGCACGGGCGTGACCTGTACCTTTCTGTCTCCAGGGCTTGCTGTTACTATAATTAACTTCACCCCTGGTTTTTGTACAGGCAGTACCGACTCTACGATTTGCCAATTCATTATTTACGGCGTAATAGATTGAACCATCACTGATTTCTCTATTAAAGACATCATCACTTAAGGTGACGTCCTTTATCTCTTCGCCTTGTATAGAAAAGACTTTTGCTTTCATCTTTAGCCTCTACTTCTTCTTTGCTTTCTTGACAATTACTACGCTCTGACGAGGACCAGGTACAGCCCCTTTAACCATTATTACACTCTTATCTTCGTCTAGTTTAACAACACGAAGATTTTGTACTGTGGTTTTTGCATCACCCATTCTTCCAGCCATCTTAGTTCCCTTAAATGTTCTGGATGGGCTTGCCGCCATTCCCGTACCGCCAAGACCTCTATGGAATTTTGAACCATGTGTAGCCCTTCCACCGGAGAACCCGTGACGCTTCATAGCACCCTGGAATCCTTTACCTTTAGAAGTACCTTCTACATCAACAAATGCTATATCTTTAAAAAAATCTATTCCAAAAACATCACCAATTGAAACTTCAGCTTCAAAGTCTCTCATTTCAATTAAATATTTTCTTGGTTCACATATCTCTTTAAACTGTCCAGCATAAGGCTTTGTAACACGGTTTTTCCTTGTGTCAACAGCACCGATTAAGCAAGCACTGTAGCCATTTTTTTCTACGGTTCTTTCCGCGATAACAACATTGTTCTCGATCTTTATAACCGTAACAGGGGTAAGAATACCCCTTTCATCAAACACTTGCGTCATTCCGACTTTTTTGCCGATAAGCCCTAACATCTCTTACCTCAATTGTTTATATTTCTACTGCTTAATCTCTACATCAACACCAGCAGGGAGCTCAAGCTTCATTAGGGCGTCCATTACTTTTGATGTAGGATCTAGAATATCGATTAACCGTTTATGTGTCCGCATTTCGAACTGTTCACGAGCTTTTTTATTAACGAACGGTGATCGCAGTACTGTATATTTGTTGATACGAGTAGGGAGAGGTACCGGACCTGAAACTTTTGCACCAGCACTTACAACAGTCTGTACTATTGCCTTAGAGCTTTGTTCAACAAGCTCCACATCAAACCCTCTCAATCTAACTCGAATTCTATCTTTGGCCATTATTCCTCCAAATACAAGTTTTGTCTGCATGAAATGCAGACAAAACCACTATCTTTCATTATTCGATGATTTCTACAACCTGGCCACTAGCTACGGTTCGGCCGCCTTCACGTATAGCGAAACGCAGTCCTTTTTCCATAGCAATAGGGTTGATAAGTTCAACAAAAATCTCAGTATTATCACCAGGCATTACCATCTGTTTATCTTCAGGAAGATTAACTGTACCAGTAATGTCAGTAGTTCTAAAATAGAACTGAGGTCTGTAACCGGAGAAGAAAGGTGAATGCCTTCCGCCTTCGTCTTTGCTGAGTACATATACTGTTCCCTTGAATTTTACATGGGGTGTAATTGTACCCGGTTTAGCAAGAACCTGTCCACGAACAACTTCTTTCTTATCAACACCACGAAGCAGTGCCCCTACATTATCACCAGCCTGCCCTTCATCAAGCAGTTTGTTGAACATCTCAACACCGGTACATACGGTTTTCCGTGTTTCACGGATTCCGATGATTTCAATTTCTCCACCAACTTTTACAATTCCTCTTTCAATTCTACCGGTTACAACAGTACCACGGCCCTGAATTGAAAAAATGTCCTCGATAGGCATCAGAAATGGCTTATCGACATCTCTTGGAGGAATAGGGAAGTAGGTATCCATTGCTTCCAAAAGATCTTCAATACACTGAGTCTTTGAAGGATCGTCAGGATTTTCCATTGCGTCAAAAGCTGACCCTTTAATTACCGGAACATTATCTCCATCAAATTTGTATTCATTGAGAAGATCTCTCATCTCTTCCTCTACAAGCTCAATAAGATCCGGATCATCAACCTGGTCTACTTTGTTAACAAATACGATCAGTGCAGGTACACCAACCTGTCTTGCGAGCAGGATATGTTCTTTTGTCTGAGCCATAGCACCATCAGTAGCTGCTACAACGATTACAGCACCGTCCATCTGCGCAGCACCAGTGATCATGTTCTTGATATAGTCAGCATGACCTGGACAGTCTACATGTGCGTAGTGTCTGTTTGCTGATTCGTACTCAACGTGACGAGTGTTGATTGTAATCCCTCTTGCCTTCTCTTCTGGAGCATTATCAATGTCCTCGTAGTTCATAACCTTTGCGCCAGTCTTCCTTGCGCAATGCATTGTTATAGCTGCAGTAAGAGTTGTTTTACCATGGTCAACATGCCCGATAGTACCGACGTTAATATGCGGCTTTGTTCTTGAAAACTTTTCTTTAGCCATCCGTTCCTCCTTGTGACTAAATCACAAAAAAATTAAAATATCTGATTTCAATTTCTTCTGTCGTGAACCGAGACCCTGTATTCCGCATTTTCTGATTTAAACAAAAGGAAGCGTTTAGGAAGGATCCAGAGGTTAGACAGAGGGAATTGAATTCTCCTGAATAACATAGCACAGTATAAACTGTCTATTGTCTGGAACCACCTAACCACCCGTTTAAACAGCTTTATCAGCAGGATGATGGGTTTGGTTCTGACCAAAAAAATTGACCTGAATACTCGCAAAGTGCCTAATACAGGTCGCACCTTGCAGAGAATATTCTGTATTCAGTTTTTAGTCAATAGCAGTTCATTACAAAGTTCACATTTATTCTATTTAACAAAAATATATGCATTTTCGTAATAAAGAGCCGGATAATCCGGCCGCTATTAACATGATGCTCGTATAAAAAATACGAAGTATTTTTTATTTTGCAGTATTCAGCTTAATGTAATTAAGATGAATACTGCACGATAGTACTTCGTGTTTTTACCGTTAAGTGTTCAAAATAAAAAAATCATTACTTCAATACACTTATACTTCTTTTTAAATACTACAAAATAAAATTACTTCGTAACTTCAATACACTTATGTATCTTTTTAGATACGTGTAGAATTCCGCTTAATTTCATTAAGCCGAAAACTTCAAAATAAAAAAACTCCGTTACTTCGATACACGAAGTATTCTGCTTAATTTCATTAAGCCGAATACTTCAAAATAAAAAACTTCGTTTTTTATACAACCTACCAACGGTAATGAGAGAAAGCCTTATTAGCTTCTGCCATTCTGTGGGTATCTTCTTTCTTTTTGAAAGCTGTACCAGTTGAATTAAATGCATCAAGTAATTCTGAGGAGAGATTTTCACTCATGGATTTTCCGCTTCTTTTTCTTGCAGCCTGAATAATCCATCTCATTGCCAGAGCTTCTTTTCTACTCTCACGCACCTCAATCGGTACCTGATATGTTGAGCCTCCGACACGTCGGGACTTAACTTCAACAACCGGCTTAACGTTTTCAAGGGCTTTCATGAATACATCTACTGGTTTCTCACCAGACTTTTCACCCATAATAATCATTGCGGAATATAATGCTTTCGTACTGGTTGATTTCTTTCCGTCTACCATCATTCTACGGATAAATTTCTCTATAACTATGCTGTTATACCTCGGATCCGGAAGTACATCCCTGATCGGAGCAACTTTTCTTCTTGCCATAACTCTCCACCTCTACACTTTCGGTTTCTTAGTACCGTATTTCGATCTTCCCTTTCTTCTATCATCCACACCAAGAGTATCCTTAGCACCACGAATGATATGATACCGTACACCCGGAAGATCTTTTACCCTTCCGCCTCTCAGAAGTACTACAGAGTGCTCCTGAAGGTTATGTCCGATACCGGGAATATAGGCTGTAACTTCAATTCCATTAGATAATCGTACTCTGGCAACTTTTCTCAGTGCAGAGTTCGGTTTTTTTGGTGTGACTGTCATAACACGAGTACATACACCACGTTTTTGAGGACAGCTTTCTAAGGCCGGTGAAGTCGTTTTCTTTATCTGGGCTGTTCTGCCCTTTCTTATTAATTGGTTAATTGTTGGCATCTATTCGATACACTCCCTTTCTACATAATAGTAACATCTGCTGAACTTCAATTCACAGATTTCAATTACATGAAGCTCTTCAAAATTAGTAAATTTGAAGAAGCAACCAAATAGGAGGAAAAATTAAAGACAAGCTTTATCTTTCTTCCTCTATATATACAACACTTGACGTCAGCATGGATCCCGCTAAATTCCATAAATCAATTTACATTGACTCATCTAGCTTTCGGTTTCACCATCAAGTACTAAATTCATGTCAGCTTCAACGCCTTCAGCGCTTTCAGCAGTTTCCTGAAAATCCAGATCAGGGATATCCAACTCATCGAACTCCCTTTTTCTCTCTTCCATAGCAGTCTGAACAGATACATCCAAATCTGCAGTTGTGTCCTCAGCCAGCTGGATATTCCGATATTTCTTCATACCCGTACCTGCAGGAATCAAATGACCTATAATAACATTTTCCTTTAGACCACGCAGTTCATCTCTTCTACCCGCAATCGCTGCGTTTGTCAAGACTTTTGTGGTTTCCTGGAATGAGGCTGCTGATATAAAAGAGTCAATACTCAGCGACGCCCTTGTTATCCCCAGAAGCAGCGGCCTGGCAACAGCTGGCTGCCCACCCGCATTAAGAACCCGTTCGTTCTCAGTATTAAACTTATACTTATCTATCTGCTGCCCAAAAATAAATCCGGTATCTCCAACAGTAATAATTTCAACTTTCCGCATCATCTGACGTACGATTACACCAATATGCTTATCGTTGATATCAACACCCTGAAGTCGGTAGACTTCCTGGACCTCATCAACAAGGAAAGACTGCAGTTCATTCTCACCTGAAATCTCAAGAATATCATGCGGATCAATAGCTCCGTCACACAATCTTTCGCCTGATTCAATATGGTCACCGTCACGAACCAGCAGATGTTTACCCATGGGTACCAGGTGTTTATATTCACCATTATAATCATCCTCTACAATCAGTAGACGACGTCCTTTGATAATACCCCTGAATCGTACAATACCACCAACCTGAGCCAGGACAGCTTTATTTTTCGGCCTTCTGGCTTCAAACAGCTCGCCAACACGTGGAAGACCACCAGTAATATCACGTGTCTTAACACTCTCTTTCAGCAGTTTTGCCAGGGTTCGGCCCTTTTTAACTACTGCACCGTCTT
>Ga0307988_1000574_pt1 | contig 24982 bp, 20 predicted proteins | sample EllFjometagen183_FD_203166 | JGI IMG/M metagenome (GOLD analysis project Ga0307988, IMG submission 203166) | Marine microbial communities from Ellis Fjord, Antarctic Ocean - #183 | ecosystem: Environmental > Aquatic > Marine > Unclassified | place: Southern Ocean | collected 2014-10-08 | reverse complement strand
GTCAAGTTTTTGAAAGCCTAGTTCAAAGATATTTCAGGCAGATATTATATTGATATTTTTAATGTCAATTTGAAAAAATATGGTATAATTTAAAAAAATAATACCCGAAAATCAATATTTTCAAAAATGTGTTGTGCCGAAGAGCTTTCAGCTTTTCGGCATACAAAATTTGAGCTCATAATTTTTCAAAAATTCAAAATAACGGGTAAAATAGTCTGTAAATTAGTTAGTTTTGAAATCGATATTTATTGCAATAACATATGTATAATTATATTAATTTAATTTGGCTATAATCTTTCAATTTATAATGTCATTAAAAGCTTTTACAGACAATCTTTACTCAATGTTGCATCATTTCCTATAATCGCTGGACTGGTTCCGGCATCAAGAACTGTTTGAGAAAAAGATGTAGATCCACGAGCTGCTCCATCAGTATAGAGTGTAATTGTTTGTGCTGAACTGTTGTTTGTATGTAACTATAGCATCTTCCTAACAGAATTCTCAAATTCCCGAAGCTTGATGATTTTATCTGTTTTCCGGGATTCCTCGGCGGCAAATACTAGTAAATGACCTTCGAGTGAATCCTTGATTGGGGTTAACAAAATGGATTTATCATTGCTGACAATTGCATCGACAAAATTATCCATTATCGCACGATCTCCGCCGCCATGAGTACCTTTGATCACCAAGTCGATGGTTTCGTCCTGACGCGGTTCAAAACGACCAGCTTTGATATAATTACCAATACCATCATATTCTATTTCACCGTTAGTCATGCTGATTTTTGTCATACGTCGCTCAGTAGTATTATGAGCACACATGGTGAACGAAACTGTGATATTATCCTCAAATTCGATCTGGACAGTTTGATTATCCACAACATTGTTATCTGTTTGAAAAACACATTTTCCATAACGGTTTTTCAGCATAAGTTCACGAAGCTGCTCTTTGCTTTTCACAACTCCCATTTGGCGGATATACGCCGGATCAGTGTCTTCATTAAAATATATTTTTGACACATCGTATGGGCAAGTATGATAGTGAGGACAGCCTTCTAGACAATATTCTGGCGCGCCTTCCGGACAGTTTTCTTTGGTAAAATACTTTAATGAACCGAAAGATGACACTTTTACCGCATCTTTACCAATAAGATAAGTAAGTAAATCCATATCATGGCAGGATTTTGCCAGTAACATCGGAGTCAAGCGGTCATTGTTGAACATTCCACGGACAAATGAATGCGCCATGTGATGCCAGCAGACATTTTCGCTATGCTGTATACAAATAATGTCGCCGTAGTCTCCTGAATCAATCAAACTCTTTATCGTTTTATAAATCGGGGTTAAGCGCATTTGATGACAGACTATCAGAATGTTTTCGTAATCTTTTGTCGCGTCATACAATTCAATTAATTCTTCCTTGTTAGTGCAAAGTGGCTTCTCAACCAGAATATGCCAACCACGTTCCATTGATTTTAATATCGGTTCAATACGCATATCTTCAACTGTGGCAATTACTACCCCGTCAATGTCATTTATTTCAGCTGCAAGAAACGCGGCAAGGGAGTCAAAACTTCTATCAGTAGAAATTTTGTGTGTAAAGGAAAAAAAATCCCGTTTGTCTTTATCCGGTTCAACTACCGTGGTAAATTTTACCCGATGTGGCATTTCCTCCGCATACTTGCCAAAAATTCCTTGACCTCTGTTTCCTGCACCAATAAGTGCTAATTTTACTTGTTTGTTCATTTTTTTACCTTATTATTTAATTTAAAAATTCAGACTCAGAAAGCTGAGTCTCATATTTCACCTGACTAATTTTACCATCCAGCAGCTTAATGATTTTCTCAATGCCGGAATTTTCCATTTTACGTGCCAAACCATAAATGACTACATTAATTAATTCAGGGTACATAACATTGTATTTATCACTTGCGACGTTATGATTATGGGACGCTTAAAGTCCTTGTCACTGCTTCTCTCAAAAAGATAACGAGCGACTCTCGGAAATCCACCCGCGTTGCCAAACTCGACACGAATATTATCCTGATTTAGAATGACGGGGAAATTATGCATTTAAAAGTTTCCTTAAATAATTTGTAAAAATATTAATCAAAACAAAAGATTGCTCTTTTTTCAGCTATGAATTCCGCAAAGTCACTTAGCTGGTTTCTTTCCCAGAACTCTTTTAAATCATTCTCCCAGGAATCCAGCTTCGGAGGTATATTGGTCTTCGGCTCTTCAAAATATTTATGAAAAAGGATTGGATCGGAGCCAACAAATTTCTGTGTTTCCAGCATGCATTTGCGATCAATGTGAAACAATTGATATTCCTTGAACAATAATTGGTAACGTAAGGCCAAATTCCACCATTCCAGGCATTCCCGTTCCCAACAATTTGCAACCGGCAGTTTTGCTAAATCTTTGATGACTTCTTCCAGTTCATGAGGCCAGTTACGAAACATATAATCATTCAATTCATTAAAAAAGTCATGCCACGGATGTTGTAGCCAATGTTCAGGATTTCCTGCAGCTATGAAAAACGGCAATTGTCCAATCCATGGCGGATACAGATTCCATAAGTTGCCGGGGCGTCCCCAAGTAGTGTGGATTACTGTGCTGTCATTTTCCCGTCCCCACTTATTCCAACTTAAAATATTCTCCAATCGTGGACCTGGTTCGCGTTGAACGCTTTGTCGATTTTCATACCAGGCACAGGATATAGCTGAAGCTCCCCATATCTCACAATTTGTTTTCTGAAGTTCCAGGGTCGTATCGAAAGGGGCCGAGCCAGTATATTGCCAGTCTGCCAGAATTGTTCCTTTCGGCAGTTCATCCGCTAACTCCGAACTTTTTTCACGCCAGAACATGTCTGCCCAGATAATGGGACGGACTCCACGACTTAAGGCATATTGGCAACATTCCGAAACGTGATCAATATAGACTCCGAACTTGCCGTGTTTCGAGTGTGACGCATAGTCAGCGCATTGAGGACACGATGCGTAATTCAGGGTCTCATCCGCGCCGAGATGTATATATTCCGTTTCAGGAAACAATTCAAGCACTTCATCAATCCACTTATGGATTAGTTTTTTGCTTTCTGGATGTAGTGGACAGATTTCATTGATAAAGTTATTTTCCCGCAAATACGCAAAATGTTCATGTTTAAGCACCCACTCCAGATGTCCCTGGATTTGAATCAAGGGAATTGTCGCCAAATTTAATTTCTGGCAACAATCTATAAGTTCTTGAATGTCAGATTTGGATAAATGTGGCATCGCCGCATCTGGCCAAGTCTGCCATTGATAGCGGCAATCGAATTCAAAAATTATGCCTTCAAAACCACATGTTTTAAAATATTTCAAATATTCCGAAAGTTTTTCCACTGCCGGAACAACGCCTTTAAAATCTAGATGTAAAAAGTTTTTATACATTATTGTTTACTTCTCCACATTATGCTTGATACGTAAAGAACGTAACTCGCCATGGAAAAACTTGAAGTTTTTATTTTTAATATCTCTATCGCTGGAAGAATATCCTCCAAATATTGCTGCAGTAGGTTTACAGGCGCGCAATTTAAACGGTATGCTTAGGGTTTCCCCATTTACTGTAAATGTAATATTATGCAAATCATATGTTACTTTAACTTTGTTCCAGCTATTATATGGGAAAGGCAATCCTACAGAAAGTTTATTCTTTTTGCCTAAATAATTTCTCCCCATACTGACAAAGTTTACCTGCAGTTTGCCATCTATGATATACATTAAAATAGAGCCGAATCTATGACTGTTATGTCTAAACAGGACTTGGTTACCTTTTGATTCTGTTTTACATTCAAATTTCAAAGTAAAACTTCCATGCGGCAGGGCTTCGATTGGGAAAATTACATAATTACTGATTCCGTCAAATTTTAATATCCATTTCCCCCCTAACTTTTCCCATTGTGGAGCTGTTTTTTTTGTTTCCTTAGGCAGACTTCCAAACCTCATAGGATCAAGATATTTATAACCTCCGCCAAGCTGAGCATCAAATGATGGATTTTTAGGATCACACAGTAATGCGCCATGCTTTGGATTAAATTCATAATTAATATCAATTATTTCCTGTGATGGCACTTTTATAGCTACAGCTTTACCCTGGCTTGCAGAAAAAATGTTAAGCTGTTCTTCCCCCCCCCCTAATATCCTTGGGAAGATTGGCTTTGAACGGTAAATCTTGCCGGATTCTGTAATTGCTCTCAATTGAAAACATTGTGTCAGGAATTCCGGTTTTATACTAGCTGAAAAAGCCACACTTTTGTTTTCTAGTGCTGGTGGATGATCTGCCAGCTTATTTATCTGCTCAATTTTTACAAAAGTAAATGTAGGCAGATCTAAAGCAATTTTTCCCTTATCAATAACTGATTTTACTAAGAATTCAAATTTACCAACACCATCAATATCAAATTTCACAGTTGCGTCTTTTGCACTTTTAGGAATTGAAAGCAATAACTTCGCGCCATGACCAAAAAATAGCAATTTACCATTTACGCTATCAGCGGTTTTCTTTAACTTTCCAAATCCTGCATAAGGATAACTCCATGGTTTCAACATAAAATCATTTACACCAGGAATCTGAATTGAAATTTTCCTCAATGCTGACTTCTTGGTCGAAAAGCCTATTGTCAGTAAATAGTTCTCATCAAGTTTAAATTCCTTAGAAGGGTCTACTGCAAAAACTTCCATTTCATTGTCGAGAATTTCTACAGAATTCAAAGCTTCCTTTGCTAAAATAGTCCCACTTAGTTTATAGCTACCATCCTTTTGGCGTTTAGAAACAAGCAATGTGCTTTTGACAGGTGCAAAAAGGTCACGCAGTGGCTGTCTGACTTCTTTAAAATTCCAACAGACAGAAGGGCTGAGACGAGTATACTGTAAATTATCAATGCTTATTTTTTTACCATCAGCATTAGTTATCTGCAACTCAGGAATCACTGCTCTATCGTTAGGAATCTGTTCACTAGGAAAAGTATAAGTAATGGCGGTCAAATTTTTGATTGTAAAAGAATCAGGCGGAAAACTCTTAATAATTTTATTATTTTGATTTTTTAAAATCAATTGAACGCTATATTTTTTATCGCTATTTGAATCTGGAATATTCAAAAGCTCTATACGGTATCTTTCGCCAATCCCAACTACCTGACGACTGGAGACGATTAAATTAGGAACTGTTAAGTCGTCACCAAGGTTTGGCGTCGGATCTAAACCTTTAAGCTTTCTAGAATAAAATTTAATAATACGCTGTAACGTTTTAGAGTTATAAACAGTTGGCTGGAAACTGGTATTTTCATTTGCTTCATTCCATTCTACCAGTGAGAGTATATCAGGGTTAAACAGTAAGGCCGTATCCAATGCCTGACGTAATTGTTTTGTACCAAGTTCGGCTTCGTTAGTTCCAGACATATGGCCTATATAACCATGTCTTATATTGAATCCGAGCAGTTTTCCCTTGTTTTTCTCTTCACTATAAATTTTTTCCAACATAGGCGCAAAGTATTTTTTATCCATTTTATAATCAAAATTTTTGGACAAAGTGTAATCCCCCAAAGGATCACGATGCATATTATAATTGTACAAAACAATACCATCTACTACATCAAGTTTCTGTTGAAGATTTTTTTCAGTTTTTGCCAGTCTTTTTTTACTTGTATTACGAGCCAAGGCAAAATTATCGAACAAGAGCATATCTTTACATCCATCACCCGCAAGTTTTTCTCGCATCTTTTTGATCTTCGCTAATGGCATACTAGCATAGGAGAAAAAAGGGACTTTGCCGTTTATCCGTGGAGAATATTTGCTTTCAAGTCCTATTCGCACATTTTCTAGATATTGCTTGTAAGGAAGTCCGCCCCATGCCAATCCAGGCATAAACTTAAAGTTTTCAGGCTTGCCTCTTTTGACAATTCTCATATAATTTTTATATCTGTTTCTGTAAGCATTGCCAAGCATGGTAAAACCGTCAATATCATATTCTTTTACTAGCTCAATATCACGCATAAAGCTTTTGTATGCTTTATCAGGAGATTTGCGGATTTTACGGCTCAAAAAAAGTGGGCGATCTATCCAGTGATGCAAATAATTACTATATACATCATAAGGTTGGATTCGAGAAAAAATCATTGTTTGCTTGACTGTCTTGTGACGTTTTCCTATTTCCAGTGGCGATGTAAACTCTGTTCGTTTAAATTTTATTGCACCGTCTGCAACAGTTCCAACAACGAAAAGAATCATTACAAGGAATATAACAGCTTTAACTTTAAGCATTATTTACCATCCCAGCAATTGTCTTGTCTTATTATAGAATATACCGCCGCTGATGGTACTTTTATACCTGTAGGAGTTGCTGCTGCATGACCATCACCATAAATAATATTAACAGCACCGCTATGCCGGGGTTCGACGACTCCCACAGATGATGATGTAGATAAACCAGTTGCTACTCGATAATATCCGTATGTTCCACTGTTAGCTAAGGTGTCCAAGCAGACAAAGAGTGCGGAAGGATACCTGATTGTAGAAAGTTTGCGGGTCGCTACTGCATCACCAGAACCAAAGCCTAGCGTGCTACCCACGTAGTTATAATTATAGCCGTAACCGGTAGCCCACGCAACTGTCTGTGATACCGTGGCCTTGGGTTCCAGCTCTGAACAAACAAAAATACTTACTGGTACATATCCATCTGTCAAAAATTGTGTATAATATTTCCCATTTCTACTGTAGTGGGGGTAAAATTCATCACTATCGCCCAAATACATATTGAAAGCCAGCCCAATCTGTTTTTCATTGTTAAGACATGCAATAGCTCGAGCTTTCATACGTGCTTTGTTCAATGCTGGAAGTAACATTGCAGCGAGGATTGCTATGATAGCGATCACGACGAGGAGTTCAATAAGTGTGAAATTTGTACTTTGCTTTTTCATATTTCTTTTTCCTTATTTTTAAATTGTTTTGTCGAAAATTTGACCTTATTTATTCTTGTGATATAATTTATTTTCCTCCTTGTAAATTTAATTATTTTTTATATATAATACAATAAAGAACTAAACCAATTTTGCATCTATAACAAACTCGCGTTTTAAGTGAATCTTGTCCTGTAAAGCCGCTAGGAAAAATTCCGCAGCAAAAATATAAATGTCTTTTTCAAAAATAGCTTGCAAAACATTATTATTATCACTACTATTACAATTATTATTATCATAAGAGCCGATTACAGCAAGCTTTTTACCCGGTGAAATTCCCATTTCCCAACACAGTGACAGGAAGGGCAAATAACAACCAAGTTCCAAAACTACTGCGTCAAGTTTTGGCAATTGATTAATAATAAAATCTTTAATTTTATCAGAAGTATCATCTTTCGATACCCATCTTATACAAGAATCATCATATTCTAAACCTGCTTTTGTAAGTTCATCCATATATCCTTCATGGATCAGCGCTGATGGATAATAGCGATGACTGCCATTAAGCAAGCCAATACATTTTGCTTTACGCTCAATTAATTCTCGTGTTAATAAGGAGCTTGCCCCTTTCCAGTTATAACTTACTAAGGGTAGTAAGTCAGAATACTGATGTGAACCGATTGCAACCATTGGTTTATTCAGTAATTGCAGATTTTTAATCCAGTCTTTATCCAGCCATCCGGTAACAAGCACACAAAAGCATTTTTCGACTGCAGTAATCAGAGTTTTGTCAAAACATGTAACTGGAATATATTCCAAATCAATAGCTCGATTATTTAAGTATAAATTAAGTTTAGCAAGACTCGGTAGCAATTCGCCTTCTTCAGCACGTTTTATATGGATCAGAGCCAGTCGATTACGTTTTTTGCCTTTTTTGATGCTCTTTTGGAGAATACTACCGCGGCCATGTTGCTTTTTTATGATAGATTGTGATTCAAGTTCAGCTAATGATCGGCGTAGAGTACCCATGCTGATACCTAGCTTTGCCGCCAGAGTTCGTTCCGATGGCAACATATCACCAACTTTCAGATTCATTGTTGCAATTTCGTGCAATATATTTAGTTTGGTCTGATTGTAACGAAGAACTTTTATCATTGCATTTACCTTTTATTAACTGTTACAGATGATTATAACACTGTATCAGTTTTTTGTCAAGTCCTTGGAAAGCGTTTCAGCCAGAAAAAATCAAAAATAATTTTTCTAAGCTCAATTTTCAAAATGAGATATTCTATCAAAATATCCATACAGCAAATCGTATCACTAAAAAAAACATGCCAGATATGGTTTAGTTTTATCGTAAGTATTTTGGTAAATTAAGCTCAAGCCGGCTGAGCTTTCAGCCGCTCGAGATGCCAAGTCTGAGCTCAGGATTTTTCAAAATGTCAAGATTCAAGAGCAAATAGTTATTAAAAAAGTTAGAAGTAAAATCGATATTTATTGCAATAATATGTGAAAAATTCTTTTAGTTTAATTGGATTATGATCGAGTAATACATTCCATACAGATACATGCAAAACTATTAAACAACTTGAGCTTGACATAACGGAGGGTATACAATATAGTAATCAACAGGTGGTTTTGTGTAAATCATGCCGTAAAGCCATGGATACATTACCATAAAAAGAAACGAAAAAGTGTTACCAGTTTAAAAGATGGGGGTATTGCTCATCTTTAACTTTCATGACACCCGAGAAGAGCAAAATACCTAAGCGAAAGAGTTAGAAAAAAATGAAAATAGTAAAAGATGATTATTTTATAAGTGATGATGCATCTGATGTTGATATTAAGTCAGTAAAAAAACTGCTTTCTGAAACATATTGGGCAAATAAAAGACCTTTAGAAACTATCAAAAAATCAATTAATCATTCTGTTTGCTTTTCTTTATATAAAAAGAATCAACAGGTTGGTTTTGCCAGAATTGTTACAGATTATTCAACATGTGCATATTTAGCAGATGTCATTATTACTAGAGAATGCAGAGGGAAAGGACTTGGTAAATGGTTTGTTGAAACTATTGTCAACGATGAAAGATGGCGCGATACACTTATAATGCTGGGCACAAAAGATGCACATAAATTATATGAACAATATGGCTTTAGGAATAGTGAATGTTTAATGAAAAGACCAAACAAAGCTAAATGAAAATTGAATATTTCTCAAGCACAATGGTATTTATATCTCGACAGCTCGCATGATCCTTTTCACAACATGGCCATTGATGAAGTTCTGCTTCAGGAAGCAGAAAAAATCAGGTTTCCCATTTTAACAGGGAGTGATGTGAGGCTATTTATGGATATTCTATGAGCAGTAATCTGCCATAAATTCAGTGCTTGATACTGAAGTAACTTGTTTCACGGCATCAATAGATACTTTCTCCTCAGTAATAAGCGACTCTTCAATAGCAAACATGATTTTCACCGCTTCGGTCAACTCTTCTATTGTTGCGGGAGATTTTCCACTACTGACACATTGGGCGAAGTTACCACAAATACCATCGTGAATATCATCACCATCTAATACCAGAGAATAATCTTCACCATCAGCTGCGAATACATTGAAACGACTGAGCGAGGAGTCAGTTTCAAGTATTAGACGAACTGCCATGCCACGTTTATGATAGACTGATACAATTGTAACTTCAGCTTCGATCTCGACTTTCACTGATTCGATACCGCTGCCGAATAAACCGCAAATCCATTCAACACCATGAATACCGTAATAATAGCGACTATGCGGTACACAAAATACAGCATCTGAGATACATGAATCTTTGATTTTTTCAGCAAGAGCTTTGGTTTTGGCATTCCAGCGCCAGCCGGAATTAGCAAACATTGGAGCATCACTGTTCTCGCACAATTCGACAAATTGTTCCAGTTCATCAAGACTTTTAACTAGAGGTTTATCACAATAACATGCTTTCCCAGCTTCCAAAACAACTTTTATGTCTTCCAGGTGAGTCTCCCAGTCAGCGGATAATACCATTACACCATCGCAATCTTCGGCAAGTGCTTTAACAGAACCATATTCCTTTACTTCAAATTCTTTGCAAAATACTTTAGTTTCATCTTTTCCTTTAGCTCGCCCCCGGTCAAATACCCCAGTCACTTTAAAACCATCCATTGCGTTAATTCTTTTTGCGAAACTTCTTGGATGCGAAGTATCCAAATCAATAAATCCAATCTTTTTCATATTTATAACCTTTTATATTTTAAAAATACCGCCGCTTTTGGCGTAATAATCTTTGTTTAATTCAAAAATTCCATTATGCGCTTCCACCCAGACTGCATCAGAATATGGTTGAGTTGCAATCAATTCCTGCCAATGCTTATAAAAATGCGGTCCGTTAGATTCAATCAAACCGATTTTCATACCCGGCAAAGGTGCCAGTCGAGCTGCAATATTCTTATTCCACTCAACTGTCGCAGGTGTACAAGCGGAGTCCGCCACATAACATGGGACTCCGGCTTCATAAGCCACTTTAGCCATTTTTAGAGACATGCTGAGGGTTTTCCCGGCTGGTTTCAAGGCTATAGCTGTATAACCCATTTTCATCCGCTGTATAACCTCAGCTGAACCATGACAGCTTTCATCACCAGCAACTCTTACACCTAAATCATCAACATCTATATCTAGATTTTCATCGAATGGTTCTTCCAAAATAACAATCTGCTCAAATGCGCCAATCGTCTTAGCGTGTTCGAGTAGTCTTTTCATTGCCTCTTTATTTTCATAGCGTCCGTTGGCATCCAAATAATACAAGAGTTTGCCATCTTCAGTATAAGGAATGCGGCAATCAGCAATGGCTTCATGTATTTCAGTCAAACGTGCCATGTCAGCCGCTAACATTTCTTCTTGATCGCCCGGCTGTCCAATTTTTATTTTTAGGAAGAAATAGCCTTCATCAATCAACTCATGGAGTTCTTTGATTGAAACTTTATAAGTAACCAATGGCGCACTGGCAAGCTTTTCGTGTCTGGCACTTAATGCCGGACGATAAGCTTCAGGGATCATGTCATCAAACTTATCAATATCATTATTCTGAGCGTAAAGCAGCCATGCGGCATTGTCCAATGCCACTAGAGGGTTCAAAGCAAAAGTATGTCGCAATTCTGGATTATCGGTGATTTTACAGCCATAATCATAGACTGGTTTATCCAAAAACTCGAGCATCTCGACCGGGTTGGCAAAGGTTTTACCTTTGACTAGGTTCAAAGCATATTCAAGCATAGCCGCCATCAATATATTACCACCAACTTCGCTGTGAGCCGAGAACACCGCGGCATCCGACCACAATACCGCAAGTCCGCCCTGTCCTGTAGCTTTATTGCCGGAATCACCGGTCAGTTCAACTTGACAAACCCATTTTTCTGTAAAAAATCCACCCTTGAAACCGAATGGTTTAACCAATGGCTCGCGGATGATATTTAAATTAGTCTTAGTTATTTTCATTATATAAACCTCACGATTTTGCCTGTTTTTACAGATTCATAAATGCCGCAAATCAATTCTACAGCTCTGCGACCTTCAGAACCGGAAATTGACGGCTGTTTTTTATTGTTTATTGCTTTAATCAAATCAAGTAATTGTCTTCTGTGTCCTTCGTGCGAACCACTGCGAGGATCACCAGAGCCGCTTTCCAAGCCTAAAGGTGATTGTCCTGAACGAATAGTTTCGTCATTCGGCAGTTCTTCCATAAACTGCCAGCGGGTAATAGTGTCATCTTCTAGAATAACTGAACCTTTTTCACCTGATATCTCAAGTCGTCTAGGAAAGCCTGGAGCACAGGAAGTACTCACCTCAATCACACCCAATGCGCCATTTTTAAATTTAATCGACGCGCAGGCATTATCTTCGACTTTTAGGCGTTCATGTGTCATCGTTCCGGCAAAAGCGTGAACCATTTCCGGCTCTCCTGCCAGATATAATAATAAATCTATAATATGAATTGACTGGTTCATTAGTGCCCCTCCGCCATCAAGAGCCCAGGTGCCACGCCAACCAGCACTATCGTAATATTCTTGCGAACGATACCATTTGACCTGAGCACTGCAAAGCACCAAACGTCCGAAACGTCCCGCTTCAATAGCATCTTTTATCAGCTTTACCTTGTCACTAAAACGTGCTTGGAATACTGCAGACAGGTATACACTGTGCTTTTTACATGTCTCAATTATGGTGTCAGCTTTTTCAAGCGTTACATCTAAAGGTTTTTCACATAGAATATGTTTACCAGCTTTAGCGCATGGAATTGCGACCTCTTTATGCACACCAGTTGGGGTTGCAATAGTTACGGCAGTCAGTTGAGGGTCATTAAGTAATTCATCAAATTTCTCGTAAACTTTAACCGGATATTTTTTCGCGAATTCCATGGCACGTGCATGGTTTTTATCGTAAACGGCATAGAGTTCAGCTTCGGGTATTTTAGCTAAGGCTGCCGCGTGCCGCTCAGCGATCATACCAGTACCGATAATTGCAAATTTTATTTTATTTCTCATTTATTTGACCTTTCCGGTTATATCCGTAATCAATTTTTTCAGCATTTCCCCGTATTTTATGTAAGAGAAAAACTTTTCATCCTGACTTGGCTCAGCAGTATCCGCAAGATGTACAATGGCGGCGACATGAGGTTCAATGGAGATTATACCATCATATTTATCTTCGTTGAGAATGACAGTGAGGATTTCTTTCAACATCGCATCGCCTTCTCCGCAATACGAATAGTTTTTTGAACGTCTACCTTCTGGATTAATTTTAGCATCTTTGATATGAATGTAATCAAAATGTCCACGAATAATTTTGAAAAATTCCCATGGTTCATAACCGTGACTAATGGTATTGCCCAGGTCATAAAGTAGTTTAAAATTAGGACTATCCACTTCGGATTTTAATTCTATCATATTTTCTGGGCTCAAACCGGCCCATCCTGTGCAGTTTTCGTGTGCCAGGATTATGTCCGCATCGGCGGCAATTTTCGTCAATTCCTTGCAGCGTTCAATTGCTTTGCTGCGCCACTCGGATTCATCAACGCCATCACCTTTCCAGGTCATAGTACGGATGTATTTAACATTCAACTGCTGCATCCTTTTTACCGCGGTCTTAAGTTCGTCAAGATCAATTTTGAAATCATCATTGATATGACGGCTCCAGTTGCCGATTGCGGAAGCAAAACCAGTCACCTGCATCTCGTTTTCTTCCAATACCCGGCACATTGTATCAAATTCCTGATCTAAAACTTCGCTAGCAACATTTTTGCCATCGACCAGACGCAATTCAATATGCTTCCAGCCTAATTGTTTGTGAGCTTTTACCTGAGTGAGAATATCACTAGCGGCTTCGTCTGCTATTCCTGAAAAAATCATATTTACTCCTTGTCCAAGTTATTTTTTTCAAATGTAAATAATTCACAGTTGTCTCTCCAGTCAATTGAAAATCCATTCTTTAATTTTTCCCCCGACAATTTAATCTTATTTCCTTTAGAATTTTTTAATAAATAATTGCCTGATGGAATGTTTTTTATTGACACTAAAATTGATTGTTTTTTACTGTTATTGCTAAAAACACAAATAATTCCCCAGCCCCCCGAATTATATCTTATAAACCCATCCATCTCTGCAGATCGCACATAAGTCTGATTATGAATTTTTATAAATTCAGTCAAATATCCATTTTTCGCATAAATTGGATTAAGTAATTTGGAAACAGATTTTATTATGGAAATAGTTTTTGAGGGAATTTCGAGTAGATTACCAGCTAAAAGAGGCGCAGTAATCAGTGAAGTCAGTAGATTTTCAAATATTTGCTGATTATCATCACCCTGTAGGCAGATCAAACTTCCAAGAAGTCGCTCTCCCGGCAAAACTGTAGAACAATTGTATAAATTATTTCTTATATTCAAAGCCGAACATTGATTTGGATTACTTGTATTTATATTTGAAATGTGATGTAGTTCGGAATACTGAAGTGCAGCAATTCCCGGTTTTTCTGTTCCAAAAGTCTCAAAAGAAAAATCAAGCACAATATCCGGAAACCTTTCTTTTACTTTTTTACGAATATAGTACAATGATTCGTATTCTTTAATTACTGAATCGTCAAAATTGTGGTGAAAGTCATGATCAGTTCTATGACAACCGGGAGCCAATATGCCGTATGGACTGACAATTGAAGAAAAGTCCATCTTAAAATATGCGACATCATATCTTTTAGCTAACATTATTAAATTATTGGCAATAATGTCTCGGTGTCCTGATGCTAAACATTGAACCATTCTACTTCCTGAAAAACCGAGAATATCATCAGTATTATCAATTCCTCTCCGGTTATTTTCAGGATTAGCCTGAGTGTTTCCATAATCTGTACCGATATTAAACCATAGTCCCAGCTTCATCTTTTCCTTGTGTATTTGCGCTACTACAGGTTCAAGCCCGTTTGGAAACTTTTCAGGATCAACCATCCATTCCGGGTCAACAAACCATCCATCATCAATTACAAAATAAAGAAAGCCAAGTTCAGAGGCCTTGTTTATTAATTTGATAAGCAGCTCTTCTGTAATATTTTTCAAAAAGGGAATCCACGTACAAAACATTAAACCTTCGTTATGGGGCAATGCCGGGAGTCTATTTCTGATAAATCTCCGGTATTCATTATACACATTGTTATCATTAAACTTGCCGTTAAATATATGTAAATATGCTTCATAGGTTTTATGTAAATCACCTTTTTGCAGATAAATAGTATGGGGTATTTCTGTATTATATCCTACAGACAAGGCTGTTTCTGCCCAATTAGGGTAAACCAAAAATTTTCTTAATAGTCCGGGTATATTTGATGAAAGGAAATAGCCTTCCTGAGTTTTCTGGCTGTATAGTTGAACAAAATCGGTATCTCCTCTGGTAGAAAAATATACTGAAGGAAGTTCCGCATTATTGCTTCGGAAAATTTCAATATCACGAAGTTTCCCAGGGTATGCATTTAAACACTCAATATAGAGATGAGTGATCTTTACATCTTCCAGAGCCTTGAATTCAAGCCATTTTCTCATTGAGGGGAATTGCTTGTGAATTGCATAACAGCCAGTGATTATTAAGCACCCATCATTTGTTATTGTGTTTACTCTGAGGATACTCCAGTTGTCATCTTGTATAACTTCGGTATCCAATAGGTCTAAGCTGAATTGCGCATTTGTCATACTTCCATCAAGTACATGTATAGCTTTTATGTGATTACCAAATAAGGTTTGGTTGTTTATTTTTAGCATAAACTCGCAGCCCGGAGTTTTGCGTGCAAGGTCATTCCCGCTCCCTTTATTCAGAAGTTCTGTTGTCTGCAGTCCATTGCTATTGAACTGTAGCTTTCTTCTAAAATATTTATTTTCAAGAGTAAATGTATTTTTGTCTATTGAGATCATCTTTATTCCTTGAAGTTCAACAATATTTTAATAATACTGCCATTGCATTGGTATCTGGTTTTGCCAGTTCCTGATATGCTTCCAGAGCATCGCTTTGATTATATTCATGTGTGATTAAAGAATCGAGCTGAAGTTTTTTGTCAGCAATCGCCTGAAGAATTACTTCTACATTACGTTTGACTGTCCATTTGACATATCCCATCGGGTAATCAACACCAGATTCAAATGCCGCATCACGATAGCCTGGCCCGGCTTTAGCTGAACTAAGAATCCGTAGATTTCCACTCGGAGAAGCCAGCGAAACAGTAATTGTCGCGCCGCCACAAAATACAATAGTTCCCTGTGCAATATTATCAGGAGAATTGGTCATTACTTTTTTAACTTCATCAAAAATATCTGTACGGTCTCCGCCGAGACAGAAAAAAACTTTTTCAACTCCAACAGGGGCAGTAAGTTTTTTTACTTTTTCCCAAACATTTTCATCAGGAACCAGAGCAGTAATCTTATCGACAACCTTATTGAAGCGGTCTGGATTACCTTCCATTAAGATAACTTTACCAGCAAACATTGACGCGTACTGTGAGACAAACTGCCCCATAAGTCCGCCACCGATTATCAGCACATTTTCACCAAATTCAAGCTCAGCTTTGCGAACTCCTTCAAGAGCAAAACAGCCCATAGCCGCCATCGCGGCTTCACGTATCGAACATCCTTCCGGTACCGGAATAACCAGGTTTTTAGCAACCAGCACTTCGTCGGCGTGAAAAGCTCCCTGTCCAACACAGGCGACAGGATCGCCGACTTTTACATGTCTGACGTTCTTGCCAACCTCGGTCACATATCCGCTCATGGTATAGCCCAAAGGCTCGTGTTTAACTTCGCGAACCATACTGATCTTTCCCATCTGGAGCATATTCAGTTCTGTTCCGGCACTGATGTAACTATATGCCGTTTTTACCCGAACTTCATTTTTGCCGGTTTTCGGCAATGCAACATCTTCGATAATAACCTTTTTTTCTTTATCTGCGTATACTACTTTAGTCATTTTAATATCCTTAATTTTATTGTTGTATCCAAACAGGTGAGGTCCACGCCATTTGTCCATTTTGTTGAGTCGTTTTCAAAAAATAAAAATCTCCCGGTACTGCCGTGTTATCAGTCAATTCACAACTAAAGGCATATTTATTTGAGCTAATAAGTGAGTGAACTTTAATTTTGGGTGATGAAAATTTGTTAAAAGCTGTTTCATAAACATCTTTGTCCAGTAAATCTGTTTTGGTCAATAATAATTGCTTCTTAAAGCTTGGACTTTCACCTTCAATGTCCAGGCAAAATTTTGTATCCATATCGCCGTTCAAGAAAAATGAAACATAATTTACCGGATGAGTATTCTTTCTTGAGGTGTAAGAAAATATTTGCCAGCTTGATTCATCAATCTTGTTAAGCGTATTCATTTCAGTGACTGATGCCGCACCGCCACAAAAAGCAGAAACCATATCTTCAATTTTTCCATCTTCGCAACTAAGCTTTATGTTCCATTTAGTGATTTCTTTTGAGGCAATCATGTCCCAACCCCACTCGAGTTTAATCAAATGCCTATCTTTTTCGGGTGATTGCCCGTCAAAATCAACATTAGAATATGGAATAAATAATTTACCGTTTTTATAAATTTCAACAGATTGAAGTTTATCTCTTGCCTCAACATTAAAATCTATTTTAGCTGAATTTGCTGATTTAACGAAATCTCCCATGATTCCTTCATTGAGATTAAAAGCAAGCTTTATTCTATCACCAGTCGCGGCATAAGTATGTCGTTTTTTGATTGCGTTGAAAATTGATTCTCGATCTAGTTTGTTCGCAATAAGGGCAGTTATACCGTGTCCATATCCGGCAGGATAACCATAATGATCATCTGTGCAGGCGATAAAACCAAAACGTTTACCCGCCTTCAATTGATTTAATGCCGTCTGTGATGATTCCACGCCACCCATTGAATGAGAATACATTCCCGCATGAGTCGATGCTTCTAGTGAATTTCCGTGTTCAGAAAATATCTCGACCACTGGAGTACAGCTTTCGTCAAACTCATTCCAGTCAATACCACGCCAGCCTTTTTTATAGGCTATGTGGTGTGGAATGATGAGGGCTTGATGTTGTTGTGCATATTCTTTTAGTTCATCCAGCGTTGAGGCATAGCAAAATTCATTTTCATCGTCAGAGAAATACATACAATAATCTCCCCATGCCAAAGAATGCCATTCCCAAGCCAACAGGGTTACAAATTCATCCTCACGATAACGTTCCTTTACAGTCTGCTTGATTTTATCCCAGTTCTCTTTAACTTTTTTAAAACCATTCAGATGATGTTGTTTAACCGCCTCGTCATTATCCGGCAAATCCGGCCACCAGGTATGCGGTGTAAACGCATAAAAGTCCAATGAATTCTCGGCAATATCAAAGGAGCGTTCAAGCGAACCTTTTCCATAGCCTATTTCATTATGATTGTGAATATCGCCCCAAAATATCGGCATATTTATCCTTATGAATGTTTTTTGATTATTGTAGCTCTCTCAAAAACGACATTCTTGTGGAGATAGTGGATTCCAGAACCATATATCGCGCTTAAAAATCTTAGTCTCACCAAGAACCTCTATGATAGGAACTTCTCCGTATGATTTTGTGCTAACATGACCATCTGCAAAAATGAAATTTGCTTTCTTGCTGTGTCGGAAATTAACTCCGTAATTATCTAATGCTGATGACCAAGCTTTTGCCTCCAGATAATTACTTTTTTCGTTTAAAATATCGCCTACCCAGACAGTTTCTGAGGGCTTTTTGTATTGATTAAGTTTACGAGCCGCAGCAATTCCGCCTCCAATGTAATTATTGTACCCATAGGTGCGTGTTTTAATTCCAGGTGTTGTTGCGACTGAAGAACAGCTCAATGGACTGCGTTCTGTTTCATGACCACTACTAGTTGACCCAACAGTACCTATAGTGGTGTATTTATATTTTTTAATCATCCTAATATATGGGATAAGAAATCCCAGAGTGCCCTGATTGAACCATCTCACAGTACCAGCACTTGTGCTCATTTGTCTAGGAAATATGTTGGATTCATAATCTTCAGCGTAGAGTAGAAATCCTAAACCAAGCTGTTTAAGGTTTGACATGCAACTTATAGCTCGTCCTTTTTCTCTGGCTTTATTGAGAGCTGGGAGTAACATTGAGGCGAGGATTGCTATGATCGCGATCACGACGAGCAATTCAATGAGTGTGAAATTTTTCTTTTTCATCTTGTTCATTCCTTTGTTAATTGGTTAATTTTTTATTATTAATTCCCGAATGGGCCCTTAACTGCTTTAAATTCTTTATCGAAAGACTTTTTTGAACCGGAAACTTTTACAGACATCTTATACTTTCCAGCTTTAAGTTTATCAGTTTTTATGATGATTGCTTTTTCCGAATTAGTTACGCTTTCAGATGAAATCACTTTAGCGTTTAGATCAATAATCGCTGCGGTTATTTTAATTTTTTTAGATGAATCAAGTCCCATTACTTCAGGGCGAACGACTAGATATTTAATCGGCAGCGTTACTACTTTAGCAAACTTCAAGCTTTTAATAACTGGAGATTTTAGTTTTATCAAATTGATATCCGCAATATAAAATTTGAGATTAGCGCCATCGGGATATTTTGATTCTCCCAACCATATCTGCATACGTTTGATATTGCGCCAGAATTTCTTGTCAGCATTGCCACTCAGATTATTTATCGAAAGATTTACGCTTATCCATTTGCGCTGTTCGACGATCCCAAGCAATTCCACATCGTAGAGAGAACGTTCTCCACCGGGAACCCATGAGGAGGCGTTCATTTTTAGGAATGTATAATCATCAGCGACTTCGTCACGGTCGGAATCTACTTTGAGACGCATAGAGAGATAATCATATCCGCTCAAGTCAAGAGATTCCTTTTTGAAATCCAAGACGATTCTCGGCCAGCCGATAGGGTATTTACCTTTTTCTCCGCCGCCATCACCTTTGTGATCTATCTTTACTGAATAAAGCAAGGCAGGACCACCGTTTGGTCCGCCATTTTTGAGTAATTCAGTCTTACCTTCTTTTGTGACCGAACGCCATTTTGAATAATCTTTGCCGCCGAGAGGAAGTGTTATAAAATTATCCGCTTTGAAAGCTTCAGCAAGCATATTTTTCGGAGCAGTATTAACTATAACTGAAGGTGATTGTTTATTGTTTGATGCTTTAAATTTTAAGAGTTTATCTGTCAATGCCGCAATCCGCCAGCGGTAAGAATCAAAACGCGTGTCTTCCCAGCCATTGCCTTTATATTTGCTTTTTGCATCGATTGCGTCCCATATTTCCTGAAGCAGAGATTTTCCCTGTTTTACTAACTTTTTGCATGCTGTTGAAGATGAATTTTTACGCTGGACAATCGCAGTTTGGAGAGTGTAGACATAACGCGCATCGTCACGACCTTCTCTAAAACAAACCCAGTAAATAGTCGGAATAACATTTCCATCTTCGTCAATCTGGTTACCAGTTCGCGATACTTTTTTGTGTCTAAGGAAATCATAGTCAAACCTTGGTTTGAAATCCCAGCGCCATATCCACGGGATCAATGTAGTATATCCGCTGCGCCAGAAACCATAGCCATAAGTCATTCGTCCGCCCCGGCAATTGATAGCACGGTCTTTGCGTTCACCGGAAACATGATTTGGATACGCCCAATATTCATGTTTTGACTTCAAAGTATCTTCGTATTTAATTGTAAATCCCTGTGAGCAGAAAATATGCACATTTGGATTATAAACTGACGCGTCAGACGCGACAGGATTTTTGGTAATATATATTTTGCAGCCAGCCTTCATTAAAGCTTGATAGATTTTTGAACCAAATGTATTTACCGAAGCATCAACCTCGTCCATTGGGCAATAAATAAATTCAGGATAGCCTTTTGCCTTGGATTCTTGATCAAAAGCTTTGAATCTCTGTTCTACTATCTTATAGAAAGACTCTTCCGGCATTTTTGGAATTCTCCAATGCGAATAATGCTTGACCTTATTAGTATTCATTACGAGTTTTGAATACATTCTATTAAAAACCCGACCACATGCCATCGGTATGGGACCACTCAAACCAGCGGCACGCATTCGTTTGATTTTAGTATCGAGATCACGAATAAATATTTTGCCGGTCTTGAAATCATATTCTGGGCGTAGAACTGGGAATGTATCAACTCCGTAATCCATCATCGCACGGTAATCGTTATTTGCCGCTTTTTTGAGCCATGCTTGTTTATTTTTAAAATTACTGTAATTGTGCAGGTCATAATGATAAGTAGTATAAAACTTTTTCGGGTCACGAAGAAGTTTGAAATCCAAAACTCTAAACTTGACCGGAATCTCTATCGCTTTGCCATAGCCTTCGCCCTGTACTGTGACCGTGCCAGTGTAAATACCTGGGTCCGCATTCTTTGGGACTTTCAATGTCAGCCAATAACGCTGGCATTCTTTGGCCGGGCTGGAATGGAAGTCAACTTTTTCCATAAACTCGGGATTGCGCCGCATAGTTTTTTTGCTGGTATATCCTGGGTAACGCATGTTCCAGTAAGTACACAGGCGAACATCAACGCCTTTCAATTCTCCGCTACCGTCAACTTGTTTTAAATTGCTGGCTGTAACTTGAAGTTTTTGTAATTTGCGTTGCGGATAAATGGAAAAAGTCAATGTTTCGAACTCGCCGCGTGTGGCAAAGCCGTCTAATTTATTTAAGCGTTCATACCATGCTGGAATCGTATTTGTATATACAGGAGTAGTGATCGGACGCTTGAAAAGTACATAACCACGATTTTTTTCGGCTGTAGTCAATGCTGGTTTGACGTTGGTCTCAATAAATGGCAGTTCATTAAATTTTTTCGGCACAGGAGCTTGTTTGCGCGCCAAACGTGGGTGCTTGCTTGATTTTATAGGAGTTTTCGCAATCTCTTTAATCTTCGCGTCGCTGACACAAGCACTAACGAAAGAGAGTAACAACGCGATAAAAAAAAACTGGATGAAATTTTTACTTAAAAACATATAATTCGCCTTTTAGATAATAGTTTAATTTGTCAATATATTTATATACTACAACAAAACATGTAAAATAACAATAGCAAAATAAAACAATTATTTATCAAAAAGAAACATTTTTGTTCATTGATTTTTATATAGTGGAAGCAATATCAATAGAATCATAGTATCTGGAAAAGTTTTTTCTATAAATTGCTTCGCTCAGTGCCCATGAAGATTTAACCCATAACTGACGTTTTTCTTCAAACAATTCCGGATCACTATCCTTGAGTAATTTCAGGTTTTCTTTTGAGCGTTCAAGCAGATCCCACGCTACACCGTATATTATTTTACGGTGGAATTCCTTAAAAGCTTTGAGGCTTTCCTCAAGGCTTTCTAAATCATCTTTCAGAATAAAATCTATAGCGGGGGCTAAAGCTGCTTTTAAAGCAAAATCCTTAGGTTCTGGTACTATTCCAAACTTTTCCCTGAGCCATTTCATATCAGAAAGATATGTCTCATGAGCTTCAGCAAAATCTTTCCGTATTTTTGTCATTTTATTATCCATTATTATTATTTCCTGTTTTTATGACAATATTTATCTTTTTATTTTTACCTTCTTCTATTATAACTTTTTCTAGCAGGACATCTTCATAACCCAGAGCGCTGAAACGCAAGTCATATATACCCGGCATGAGAATGCGCCGGTAGGAGCCGTGTTTGTTGTCGGTCATCTGTGCCTTACAATGTTTATCCATCTGTCCAAGCACCTCGACTTCAACGGAACACGCTTCGCCATTTTCGTCGAGCGCGTAAACAGTTATTCCGCTTCCTCTAACACGCTTACTGAGCCAGACGAATGCAGCAAGGTTGCCTGGAATCAATTCTTTGAGTGAAATAGAAGGCCCTATTGCCATAAGACGGGAGTCTCCGGGCATCTGTTCATAAAATCCTTCTGGACATAAAGGTGCGCCGTAAAAATTCTTGTAAAACCATCCTGTTCCCCAGCCGGTCGGGATATTGTATGGGATCTGTGATTCACGGTAATCGTCAGCAGGAAAAGTCGGGGCTGTCAATTTTGCAAAATTCTCGCCGACTTCCAGATAAAGTCCTTCGTCAACAGCTTGGGTGTCGTCCGGCCATTTCGCAGGGTAAAAAGGCAAACCGCAGGGAGCGTGATAATCAATAGATATTTGCGGACGGAGAGCCAATGCCATTTGGGCGACGGCACGCGTCTCTGGTAGAGAAAAAGGTTTTTCACCCTGAATCTTTGTATTATAGACTGTGTTAGGAAATTCCCAGCCGACATCAAAAGTCCTGTTCGGATCAAGTCCGGGGGTGAGATCAGCGTTCCAACAGTCAATGACCTTGAGAGGGTCGATCTCCGGTGCTTTAAGTTTGACTGGGTGTGATTTTCGTGCTCTCCCGGGGAAGCCTTTTTCTGTCATTTCGCGCCCGTATACATTGTACATCGGGATGATCCTTGCCTGGATGTTTTCAAAAATATCGACATATTCAGGAACGCCTTTGCGATAATTCTTAATTACTTCCCTAATTATGCCCACAGCAACATCACTGCACTGGTTTTCAGCGGCATGAGCGTTGGCATGTATAAATACTCCTGGCTTGTCTGGAACATTGCTGGTATCTTTTCCTAAGACCATGCACCATACACGGCGGTCTCCGCCGGATGCGCCTCCAGCGTCGATGAGTCTGCATATATCCGGGTTATCTTCCGCCAGCTGTTTTAATTCTGCAACCATGTCGTCATAACGTATATAGGCATAACCGTATATCGCACCCGGGAAACTTGGATTTGAGATAATTTCTTCACTGTTTTTATGAACCGCGATTATCTGGTATTCGTTCATCATGTCAGGGATTACGTTCGGGTCGGTGAATGAAAAATCTTCCACAGCTTTTTCTGTAAGCCTTTTGGTCACGGCATTTTTGCCCGGCCACCAGACTTTTCTTTCTACATGATAGCCTCCGACAGCGTCAGAGTTCAAACGAGGTGGCTGCCATTTTACTACAGCTTTCAGATCTTTATTTTTTCCGTCAAGAGTAACTTGCACGTCCTGCGGGGGGAAAAGTGACATTACATCTGTTTTTTCCAATTTCATTATATTCAGCCTTTATGCTTTTTAGTTTGATTTGTCATTATATCTATACTATATTCTTTTATAAGCAAATTAAAATAGCAAAACAAAATAATTTTTTATCAAAATGAAATATAACACGCCAAAAGAGTACAAACATACAAGTATTATGCATGAAATAAAGAGCGATAAATTTGTTCCTGAGATAAAGTTATTGTTTACTGACTATGCTGATCGTTCTAATAAACTGGTTCAAAAAATCGCGAGACATGATTTTTGGCAGATGGAGTTTATACTTGAGGGAAATGTTCTTGTATGCTTTGATAAATCAAAAATAACCCTTTCCGAAAAACAAATACTTATCATTCCTCCCGGCATCAAGCATCATTTCGTATATAATGGTCCTCGCAAAACATGGAGTTTTAAATTCAATCTATATCCCGAATTGCCCGAAGACCTACAGATATTGCCGCTGCCTCGTAAAAACGATAATGCTCAAAATCTATATAATGTATTATTCCAATTACTTGCCGAATACAAACAAATCCCGACCAGTTTATACGATACATTCGAATACCTCCTAGGCGGAATTATTGTCATGAACTACGCTAAAAACGAAGATAAAGAGAAAATACCAGAATGGGCTAGCGCAGCAAAAGAATTTATTACAGTAAATATAGAGAACGATATAAACCTTGAAGACCTGGCGGAACATTTAAATTACACACGAATTCATCTGTCAAGATTATGCAAAATGCATTTGAATATGAAATTAAAAGACTTTTTTGACCAGGAAAAAGTAAGTATCATCACGAAAAAATTATTATATTCGCATAAAAACATCACAGAAATAGCTCAAGAAACCGGGTTCAAGGATGTTTACAGCTTTTCTCGTTTTTACAAGAGAGTAATTGGACTAACTCCATCTGCACAACGTAGATCATGATAGAAAATTTAGATTCTATGAAGATATTTTTGTGCCAGAATACCTTAACAAATAGGGTCGGATTCTGTTGCAATACTTTCTCCTGCTGGCTGGAGCATCCACAAAAAAACATGCAATTTATGGTAAGTTATTCCGTTAGTATTTTTGTGAATTAAGGTCAAAAAGAAAGAGCTTTCAGCTCCCCCCGATGTTTCTTGAGGCTAAGCATATTTCTTAATTTTCAGATATTGAAGAAATGATTTATTAATGGCTTAAACATTTTTAATGACAAAAAACTCCCAGTATATAGGCAATTTTTATTTAAAGAAGAGCGGTTTTTGATACATCCAATAGGTATGTACAGAGTAAGTAAATATTGACCATTTAAGCTATTTCGAACAACAGTCACATCCATGCATATAGCATGGATGTGATCGGTTGATATTTGAATAAAAGCTCTCCCTCAAAAAGTTTGGTAAGGGCTGAAAGCT
>Ga0307988_1000573_pt1 | contig 24996 bp, 25 predicted proteins | sample EllFjometagen183_FD_203166 | JGI IMG/M metagenome (GOLD analysis project Ga0307988, IMG submission 203166) | Marine microbial communities from Ellis Fjord, Antarctic Ocean - #183 | ecosystem: Environmental > Aquatic > Marine > Unclassified | place: Southern Ocean | collected 2014-10-08 | reverse complement strand
ACCAACCCTGTTTCGCAATGCTCTGGCACATTCCCGTAATGTCGTAACAATCAAAATTCTCGAAGATATCGGGGTTAACTATGCGGCCAACTATATTAAAAAGCTTGGCCTGGAAACGCCCCAACAGCGCGATCTGTCGATGGCTCTTGGCTCAACCGCGGTCACTCCACTGGAAATGCTGACGGCCTATACCGTTTTTGCCAACGGAGGCGTTCTGGTTCCACCAACCTATATCACCAGAATTCGTGATCGCGATGGCCGGATTCTCGAATCCATCGATCCTGCTGATTTTGCGACAGGTATGGCTGCTGATCAACGCCTGATTCGCAAGCCCCCACGACGGGTGATCTCACCAGAGACTGCCTACTTGATAACCAATGTTATGGAAAGTGTTGTCAGGGAAGGGAGCGGTTGGCGCGCCAAAGCTATTGATCGTCCTTCAGCCGGTAAAACTGGAACGACAAACGATCTGAAAGATGCCTGGTATGTTGGTTTCATCCCGCAACTCGCCTGTGTCTCCTGGGTAGGTTACGACCAAGAACGTCCTTTGGGGAAAAGTGAGACAGGCTCACGCGCCGCAGCACCAGCATGGGTCGCATTTATGCAAAAGGCAAAAAAACAATATCCAGCTGAAAACTTTCATGTTCCCGACAGTATTGAATTTCATCCAATCGATAAAAAAAACGGGCTACTTCTGGCAGAAGACGACAAAGATGCTTATTTTGAGGTCTTTGCCCCAGGGACGGCACCTACCCGTATGAGTGGCGAAGAAAAGTTGAAAGCCAAGGATTTTTTCCGGCTGGATATGGAAGGGACCCTTTAAAACATTCTCCGATGATTGAACCTAGTTTCCTTACTGGGCGGGAATTTTCAAAGCACATTATTTTGTGAATCTGACAGACAAACATAGGCAGCGGTGAAACATTGAACATAAAACGCATTCTTCCAATCCATATCGGGGGCACAATTGCATCCGCTGAATCCGAAACCGGATATCGGCCCAAACTCTCTTTCGAAGATTTGCTCAGCAGAACAGACCGAAAATTGGCTGGCGACCGTCTTATTTCCAGTGCGCAATCCCCTTTCGGAGAATTCGGGATTGACAGCGCCGGTATGCAACTGCAACACATTCAGAAAATCGCAAAGACTGTTTGCGATAACTACGATCACCACGATGGTTTTATTGTCACTCACGGAACAGACACGCTTGCTTACACGGCGAGTATGCTTGCCTTCATGTTACAGGGAATTCAGAAACCGGTTATTGTTACGGGTGCACAGAAGACGCTAGAAGACAAAGACAGTGATGTCGTTGGAAATCTTGAAACAGCCCTGCTTGCGGCATCAACACCTAATTGCGGTGTTTGGGTCGCATTCAACAAAAAAATCATTAAGGCTGTTAGGGCTACGAAAATAGATATCGGTGTGGATTGCGTAGATGCATTTGCTTCAAACCTCAGGGACGAGATTCCAATCTCCGACTTTCGCCACAACAATCATGCCGTTAACAAGGGGCAAACTGAAAAATTCTGCACAAAGGTCTCTGAAGCGCTGGACATTTTCAGTCTGACCCACACCACAAATCTAGATCAGTTGCATCGCTATCTCCAAGATTCAGACCTTAGAGCGCTCATAGTCCTTATCTATGGCATGAGCGGGCATCGCGATGATCTGATGGATGTTCTTTCGCGTTGGGCCGACGATAACGGGACAATAGTTATTGCAAAATCTCATTCGCCATACGGCAGCACCGATTTGTCGAAATATGAGTTGGGAGTCAAAGCTCTGCAGCGGGGAATTCTGTCGTCACTAGACATGACCTTGGAAACTGTCTATGCCAAAACCTGCCACCTCCTAACGCAGAACGAAGAACGCCGGGAATTTAGCAAACAGTTCTACGTAAATATTTGTGGCGAACTCGATGAAACTGGTGTGCAGACATTCGCTCAAAAATCTGCTCTCTGGCTTTCAGCCCCTTAGCGCACGACCTATCTATGTGCGGAGAGGTTTTAGGGCCTTGACTTTAATTAATCTCCATGTATTCTGAAAACGTTGTTTTATTAGAGATATCGTTGGGGGCTTAATCCCGTAACACCCTTGTCGTATCTTACTTCGTCCTGCCTTCAATAAATGCGGGATTCACACGAGAAAAAGGAGATAACACCATGAAAAAGCTGGTTGTACTGATTCTTGCAAGTGTAATGATTTTTACGTCTGGTGCTGTTTTTGCAGAAAAACTGTATGTTGGCACGGATACGGCTTTTGTCCCTTTTGAGTACAAAGGTAAGGATGGAAAATACACAGGCTTTGATATCGATCTGTGGGCAGAGATTGCAAAACGCATCGGTGTTGAATACGAATTGAAGCCGATGGATTTCAATGGCCTTATTCCTGGTCTGACAACCGGCAACTTGGATGTAGCCCTGGCGGCGATTTTTATTAAATCTTCCCGGGAAGAAAAAATCGACTTTTCTCACCCCTATTTCAGAGCCGGTCTGAAAGTCATGGTTCAGGCAAACAATACGGACATCAAGGCACCTGCTGACCTGAAAGGAAAGGTTGTTGCGGTCAAACTTGGAACAGCAACCGTTGAATACGTCGAGACTCTCGGCGCGAAGAAAGTTGTCAAGTTTCCGAATATCGACCAAGCCTATCTTGAGGTTGTCACCGGAGGTGCTGATGCCGCAATGCATGATACCCCGAATGTTCTCTATTTTATAAAGACTGCTGGCAACGGCAAAGTCAAAGCAGTCGGTCCTGATGTCAAGGCCGCTCAATACGGTATTGCCTTCCCACAGGGAAGTGCATTACGTGACAGAGTAAATGTTGCTCTTCTTCAGATGATGGAAGATGGCGGTTACGCTGATCTGTACAGAAAATGGTTTAACGCAGATCCTGAATAATTATATCTGAAGGAAAAACAAACTGATCTGCGTTGAAGCCGGCATTTCAACGCAGACAAAGATGAAAGCCGGGCTCTCTTCAGCACGAACCTGTGCAGGAGGGAGCCTTTATTTTTGTATGCCACTTCCGGCTAACTGCCTTTATGGAAGAGTTAAATCATGGGTTTTGAATTTTCAGTCATTACCGAATCGCTGCCTGCTCTTTTGGCAGGAGCCAAACTGACCTGGATCATAACCATCTTGGGAATTATCGGTGGTATGATCTGCGGTATTCTCGCCGGGTTGGGTCGAATCGCCGGAACAGAAGCGCTCGGCGAAGAACCACACGGAATCTTCAAACCGATCAGTGTTGTGATCCGCTATATTTCCGGTGGTTATGTTGAAACGATCCGCGGAACGCCGATTATTGTTCAGGCGATGTTCCTCTATTTTGCCTTTCCCATGCTGGTCAAGTCGGTCACCGATATCGAACGCTTTCGGATTGAAGCGTTAACTGCTGCGGTTATTACCATTATCTTCAATGCCGGAGCCTATATTGCCGAGATTGTCCGTGGCTCGGTCATCTCCGTAAACAAGGGGCTTTTAGAAGCCGGAATGTCTCTGGGCATCAGCCGTTTTCAACTGATCGTGCATATCATTGGTCCGGTCGCTTTTCGCAGAATGATTCCACCGCTCGGTAATCAGTTCATTATTAGCCTCAAGGATACCTCACTGTTTATTGTCATCGGGGTGGGGGAATTGACCAGACAAGGTCAAGAGATTATGGCCAGTAATTTCAGAGCACTGGAAATCTGGCTGACTGTGGCTGTTATGTATCTGATCATGACAACCGTGCTGGCTATGTCATTACGAAAGATCGAGAGAAAGATGAAGATCTTCTAGCTGCGATTGTCTCCAAAAGAAAGATGAAAAAAAGATGTCGAGCATTATTGAACTAAAAAATATCTGTAAATCGTTTGGCGATACAGAAGTGTTACACAACATCGATCTTTCTATTCAGGAGGGTGAGGTCGTTGTGGTCATCGGCCCGTCCGGCTCCGGAAAATCCACCCTGATTCGCTGTATCAACTGTCTGGAACTGATATCAAGCGGGGAGCTGGTCGTTGATAGCATCAGGATCCCTGAAGAGAGGGGGAGAATACGCCAAATTCGACTGGAAGTCGGGATGGTCTTTCAGCAATTCAATCTGTTCCCACACATGACTGCGCTTGATAATGTCGCTTTCGGTCCGAGTAAGGCGAGGAAAATGAATAAGGCCAAAGCAACAGATATTGCAAAGGACCTGCTTGACAAGGTCGGTCTGGCCGAATTTGAAAATAAATTTCCCGGCCAGCTTTCCGGCGGGCAACAGCAACGTGTTGCGATCGCCAGAGCCTTGGCAGTTAATCCCAAAGTCTTGCTGTTTGATGAACCGACCTCGGCCTTGGATCCAGAAATGATTGGTGAAGTTCTCGATGTTATGAAAGCTATTGCCAAAGACAGCGGAATGACCATGGTTGTTGTCACCCACGAAATGGGCTTTGCAGCCCAGGTCGGTGACAGGCTGATCTTTATGGACGATGGCAGAATTGTCGAAGAAGGTAAGCCGGGTGAAGTTATGAAAAACCCCCAGTCAGAAAGACTCAAGGACTTTTTAAGCCACGTAAAACATCACTGAACGCTCTTAGCTTTACCGGAAAAGGATGTTTTTTGTGCCTGGCTTTTTTGGCGGTGATGTCTCAATCCAAAAAACGGACGACATATGAAGACAGATAGTGACCAGATAATAGTTGAAAAAATTCTTCAACACACCGATTTAAAACATAAAAAGGTTCTAGAAGTTGGTTGTGGGGCTGGCAGAATCTCATCTTTAATTGTTGACAAGGTGGGTACGTTGGTTGCCATCGATCCAGATGCCGGTAGCATTGGTGAAGCTTGTAATTCAATACCGGGAGTCTTGTTTCGAGTAGGTTCGGGAGAAAATCTGGACTTTTTGAAAAGCTCCTTCGATATGGTTATATTTACCCTCTCGTTACACCATCAGAACAGCAAACAAGCCCTCAAGGAAGCAGCAAAGGTTCTAAAAGATGGGGGAGAAATTTTTGTTATTGAACCTACTTTTGAAGGAGAGATTCAACAGATTCTTTCAATCTTTCACGATGAAAATCAAGCAAAGCAGGAAGCGCAGGACGCGATCAAGGAAAGTGGTTTATACTTTAAACAGCTGGAGAAATTTGACGCAAGGTGGGTGTTTGAAGACAAAGAAGACTTATACCAATCTCTCTTTGACTATTATGATATGCCCTTTAACATCAATACTGCTCAGCAGATATCAGCTCTGGTTGGTGAGAAACAAAACAGCGCCCCTATTATCTTGAAAGATAGTATGTTATTGCAGGCCCTGATAATAGCAGCATAAAATCAAACCCTATAGATTCGCATTTTTGTATAAACGGAAACGCAACCTGCAAGGGGGGGCTCTTCTCTCCCATCTGCTCCAGTTAGGATATTATCAGTAAACTGAAGGAACATTCTCCAATCCTTCTAGCTGAGCAGAATGCCCATTTTGCTTTGGATACATCAGATCGTGGTTATGTCATTGATAAAGGTCTGATCCGCTTTTCCGGAACGCGCAACGAGTTGCAGCAGAACGAAGAGATCAAGAAGCGGTATCTTTCTGTCTGACTATAACCGGGATAAAACATAATAAGAGCAACTGTTTTATAGAAAACTGGTTAAGGCTCACCCTTAGGCACAAAGATTTCTCCATCAGGGTAGAAAGCCTGGAAACGTTCGGTCAAAATCGGGTGTGACGGAAGCAGCTGCAGTTCCCGACCCTTAAGTGGCCCCGCGAATGCCCGACCGGTTAACCATGACCAGCGGCTACCAGTTTCACGATCAATGAATAATGGGTGGCCACTACCATCCAACTCTTTCAGTTGTGAGAAGGTAAGGATTTGACGATCAATCCGTCGCTCCCACACATAGGTCGTGTTTGTTGTGGCATGAAACGCTACCAGTAACGGGAAGCCATTTAGAGAATCATTGACCAGAGCCTGCTCCTTTAAGTCTCGATAGGGATAAAGCCGTGCTCGACCGCGCAACACTACCGCTAACCCGATTTCATCCCCACGACCAGCCATAGCACCATAGGAACCCATAAACCCCTTTCGCTTCACTCCATCGAGAACTAGTGTCCCCGGATAGCGTTGCCGCCAGTCTTCCCAAGTTGTTACCGTTGAGGGGATCAGGGTCAATTGCGCCCCCTTGAGTGGTCCTTCTTCAGCATGACCGGTGACATGCACCCAGAGTGAGTTGGTCTGCTTATCGTACATAACAAATGATTGTTGATAGAGGATTCCGGCATGTCCGAAATTTAGAACCTGATTGTCAAGCTTGCGGTCATACACGATGGCCGTTTGGCAAAGCGGTCACCATCCAACCACGATTGGCAATCCAGCGATTGTATCATTACCAAGTTCGTGGATACCCATAACTGCCACTGGATAGGCTTTGGCTTCACCACCGTAGGCAACGCCAATAACCGCATCACGTGGAAGCACTACCTGCAACTTTTCTGCAGCCTCCACCGACAACATGTGTGGATTATTGAAAACGGGAAAAGCATCACGTGGCACCGCCTGTCGCCCGAGCGCATAGCTATTAGCTGTGCTCAACAACAGGATAATAAACAGCGGCAAACAGAACTGAAATAAATATCGCAAAATTCACTCCTATTTCTTTGGGTTCACAACCTCTGGATCATATATAAAAGTATCGATTTGCTAAAGCCATCTCTGACAACTGTTATCAAAACCGTACCAATCAAGATGTAAGCAATGACCATATATGCAAAGAAATCCATTTTTGCCTGAGTTTCCTGATCATGGTTTTTTGACATCATCTTGGCCAGCCTCCTAATCTTTTGAAGCCAAAGAACCCCTCTTTCGCCTCGTAGGTAAGGTTATTTTTCGGGCTAATCTCTCTTATGATGGTCTGGTCTGTCAGCCCTGCATACTTATGTTGTTCAACTTATGTACCAATATTTAAAGTCGAATAAAAACAGTCTTTTAGATTGTATGGCGGGTAGGGAGTAAGGTCTTTTTATAGAATAGTCAACATGGATTTGTTGACTATTATTGATGAGTATCACTGATTATTTATTGACGTTTATACAGAACATCCAAAGGCAGGTGGGGGCGCTGATAACCATTGGAGGGTTGAAGATCCAGCACCCGGATATCCGGTTTATTCAGGTTCGTCATTAACCAGTCCGGTTCGACCAGAGGGTCAGCAGAACATACCAGCCCGGCGGCGACCAAAAGAAATGACAATATGAGCAGCGACTTTGATATAAACGAATAAATGCTGTTCAAAGCATAACTTCCTTTCTTCGTTTAACCACTATCTGGGGAGCTCAACCGCCATTTCCAGCCCACCATAGCCATGCACCAAATCATGGGCACGGATAATCACCGAGCTGATTCCTGCACCGATCTCAACCCCTGACAGGCTGCGGGTAAAGGGTTGTTCACTGACATGTGGATGATACAACACTCGGGTCGCCAGAATTTTACCATCGGGACCAACTATGTCCCACTTATCGGCATAATGCTGCCAACCCTCATCGCTATGTTGAACCGTTACGTCAAAACTGTAGCTGCTGCCGGATCTATCAACTTCGACCCTGACAACATCAGCTTCACCGGCAAACAACACGCCAGGCAATAGAAGAAAGATCAGAACAAGAACCCGGCGGACAACTTTCATTACTTTGTCTCTGCCAGTGCTGCAGCCGAAAGTCCAGCCAATGCTTTATTCAGCTTCCCTGCTGCTGGGCATTCTGCAACCCCATGGCGCTTGGCCAGGTAAACTGGGTCATTATAACCAAGCCATACCTGTCCCGCGGCATCCTTCCAAACCAGAACCTTGAGCGGCAAATCGATTCCGACGGTCTGGCCGCACTCAATAAAAGGGGTTCCTCCCTGCGGATTGCCAAAAATCAATACTTCAGTCGGACGGAGGGTTTTACCAATCTTTGTCGCTCCAGCAGTATGATTGATGCGGGCAAAAATATTCAGCCCCTTATTTTTTTGCGATGGCTTCAAAGCGGTTCATGGTCTCTGCTGGAGAATAGGAGCTCTTTAGAGAGACAAGGCCATCTGCAGCCAGAACGGTAGAAGTGCTGATCAAAACAAAACACAATATGAGAATAGACTTATCTTTTTCATTGGTAACCCCTTTAAAAGTTAGTTTTAAATGATGAAATTTTCGTTTTGCTATTTTACAACCTTGCAGAGACTATCCTCTACGCCAAGTGTGGTATTTTTCTACCCAGGCGAGAAGTTTTTCTGGAGCATGTGCCCGCTTCCACTCTCCGGCAGCAAACTTATTCATCTCGGCTAAAGTCGGATAGGTGTGTATCGTGCCGAGGATTTTATTCAGGCCGAGTTTATATTTCATTGCCAGGACATATTCCGCCAGCAGATCCCCCGCATGAGTCCCAACAATTGTGACGCCAAGAATCTTGTCAGACCCCGGTCTAGTGAGAACTTTGACCCAACCATGATCCTCGCTGTCGGCAATCGCCCGATCCAGATCGTCAATCCCATAGCGAGTGACTTCAAAAGGAATATTTTGTTCTTTTGCTTCGGTTTCATTGAGGCCGACCCTGGCAACTTCAGCGTCAGTAAATGTGCACCAGGGGATGACCCGATAATCAACCTTGAAACTTTTGAACTGTCCGAACAAGGCATTGACTGCAGCATACCAAGCCTGATGTGCGGCGGTATGGGTAAACTGATAGGGGCCAGCGACATCTCCTGCACAGAGGATATTGGGGAAATTGGTACGCAAAAAGGGATCGGTGGCAACGGTTCCACGCGGAGCGATCTCAACTCCCAGTTCTTCCAATCCAAAACCGGTCACGTTTGCCTTGCGCCCAACAGCTATCAGGAGTTGATCAAATTCAATTTCAATCTTCTCCCCCTGATGTTCACAAACTAAATACTTGTGATCAGCACCAACCCGGACTTCTTGCGCTTGATGTTCAGTCAGAACCTGAACGCCTTCTTCTTTAAATTTCTGCTCGATATAGTCACCCACTTCAGGGTCTTCGCGACCGATAATCCGAGAGCCCATTTCAACCTGTGTCACCTGACTTCCCAAGCGGGCAAACGCCTGGGTCATCTCGCTCCCAATGGGTCCACCACCGAGCACAACTAATTTCTCAGGGAGCTGGCGGAGTGCCCATAAATTGTCTGAGGTCAGATAATCGATTTGTTCCAATCCCTTGATAGGTGGAACAAAGGGTTTAGCTCCTGTAGCAATAATAATGCTTTGGGTCGTCAGGGTCTCACCATTGACTTCAACGGTCCAGGGAGAGGTGATTTTTGCTTCCCCTGCAATCACCTCGACACCAAGGCTGATAAAGCGTTCGATCGAATCATGTGGTTCAATCTGAGCGATTTTCTGCTGTACCCGCTCCATAACCTTGGCAAAATCGAAATCGACCACAGCGCTTTCAAACCCGAATTCCTTGGCCCGTTTTGCATAAGAAAGCATTTTGGCACTACGCAGCAGAGCCTTGCTTGGGACACAACCGGTGTTAAGGCAATCGCCACCCATCTTGTGTTTTTCAATCAAGGCCACTTTTGCTTTGACGGCTGCTGCAATATATGAGCTGACCAATCCACCACTTCCGGCACCCAGAACCACCAGGTTATAGTCAAACTTTTGTGGTTTTTGATGTCCGGCAAAAACTTTGCGCGCCTGGAAAACGGCAAGAATTCGTTTTGCAACCAGAGGAAATATCCCCAGCAGGGCGAATGAAATCAATAGCCCGGGAGAAAGAATTCCTCCGGCACTTTCCAATTGACCGAGTTGGGTTCCAGCGTTTACGAAGACAAAAGTTCCTGCCAGCATCCCAATCTGGCTGACGATGTAATAAAGAGAGGTTTTGAGTGGCGTTAAGCCCATCACCAGATTAATGACAAAAAATGGGAAGAGGGGCACCAGGCGCAGGGAGAACAGATAAAATGCACCCTCTTTTTCTACCCCTGCGTTGATTGCTTGTAGTTTGTCCCCAAATTTACGCTGAACCCAGTCACGCAACAGAAAACGGGAAACCAGAAAGGCTAGGGTTGCACCAATGCTGCTGGCAAAGCTAACTACAACTACAGCGGTCCAGAGTCCGAACAGTGCTCCGCCGGCAAGGGTCATCACTGCTGCCCCCGGTAGAGACAGAGCTGTGACTAGGATGTAAATAACAAAATAGATCAGCAAGGTTGAAAAACGATTGCGCTGATAATAATCGTTGAAGACCTGCTGCTGGCTTTTGAGATAGCCCAAGGTCAGATATTGTCCCAGGTCGAAAATGAAAAAACTTGCAATCAGGACAACAATGACCGCCAGAATACTTATTTTGGTAGTACGACCACTCATAATTTTGCCTTTTAGTAATATGTTATGCTGTTATCCAAGCTCAACTTGAAGGGTATCAAGAAATTTGTTAAATGCAGTAAAAAGTTCCATAACTCCGAGAGCCTCAACGAGTTCTGCATCCGTGGCCCCAACTGTCCGGACGGCCACAACTTCTTCATCAGAGACTTGCAAGGGGGATGAGTTTGCCTTACGTGCGAACCTGATGAGAGTTTTCTCCTTGTCGGTAAAATCAGCCTTTTCAAGGTCGGTTTCAATCAGTTTGATCTCTTCAGGGGGAATACCGATGCTTTGTAACGCCCCTTCATGTGCAGCGATGCAATAACTACAGCTGTTATCTATCGAGACTAGAACGGCAATCGATTCCTTCACTTTGCGGGGCAAAACCCCTTCCATCATGACCCGTTTAACTTTATGCCAATTTGCTTCCAGAAGAGGTGGGTGGTGGGCATAAGCTTTAAATAAATTGGGAATCCGGCCAAAAGCAGCGTGGATTTCGGCAAATATATCCTCTATCTGACTATCGACAGCAGCGGGTTCAACCATTGAAATTCGTGCCATGATGATGTCCTTTCTCTGGATTATTTATGCGGTGGGATCTTCAATTCTAAAATTTTTCTCAGGGTGTCCAGGGAGCGTTTCAGGGGCATCTCAGATTTCTGTAATCGCGATTGCATAATGCCCCCTTCAATTGTTGCGACTACCATTTCAGCAAGCTCTCCGGCAGAGATGTCGGTGCGGATCTGTTCTGCTTCCTGGGTTAAAATAATTTGTTGCCCAAGCTTGTGAACCCACTCGGTGAAAACCTCTTGGACCAGACCGGCAAAAACTGGTGCAGTATCACTGGTTTCGAGGGCGGTATTGCCAAACAAACAACCACCGACAAAACCTTGCCGACATTGTTTTTCCAGGGCTTTTTGGAAGAAATTATCCAGGCCTGCTGCTGGTGATTTTCCCTGAAAAGCTTGATCCAGAAACTGGTAAAAAGATTGCTGTTCACGCCGGAGGACTTCTAAACCAACAGCTTCCTTATCGGTAAAATGAAAATAGAGATTCCCTTTTGTTGTTCCTGAGGCCGTCAGAAGATCGTTGATCGTGGTTGCGCCAAAGCCTTTGCACTTAAATACTTGCCTTGCCTTTTTCAGTATCTTTTCTTTGGTTTGTTCGCCCTTAGTTAACATAATCCTAACTCCAAAAAAACTGACCGTTCGGTTTATTTAAAGACAACCTATCAAGTCTTCTTTTGGTTGTCAACACCGTCAGAATTAGATCAATATGATTTTGAGAGGTCGGACACAGTTCCTTGCTTCCCCTTTTCGACTACCCCTCAGAGCAACTGGCACCGCCGGCAAAGCAGGAATAGCAGCGGTGATGCCCCAGCAAAACACGTTGTTCCATTGCTTCGTGCAGGGTTTTTCCGAGGTCGTAGTTTTCAACATCATCGACCAGGGTACAGGCGTAGACGCCGCATTGGCCATTTTTTCTGACGATCATTTTGCTGAAATTGCACATGAAGTTATCGCGTTGTTCGCCACTTAAGTAACGGGTCATGCAGGTTTCGGTGATCTCAGCGACCTGGGGGAGCGAGCCGGGTAGATGGAAATCTGGAAACTTGATAATTGTCAGGTCGAGCGGCACCCCGGCAGATTCAAAATAAGGGGTATATGCGTGATCCACGCTGGCACTGTCCTCACCGCTCAATATTAAGCGGGCGATCGATACACCGAAGCCACTTTGATGGAGTCGTCCCAAAGTGGTCAGGGCTTTTTTGAAGTTTCCTCGGCCGCGCGATTCATCGTGTTTGACCGGGTCCGGGTGATCGAGACTGACCCGGAAATTTAAAGAGTTTGGTTTGTCTCGCAAGGGGAGAACAGCGCCAATTTGATTCATTAGCGGTTCAGTGGCGTTAGTCAGAACTAGGCAGGGACGAAACTCTAAAGCATAATCGAGAATTTGGATGAATTCGGGATTAACAAAGGGTTCACCACCGGTGAAAGAAAACTTTTTGACCCCAAGTTCCAGTGCTTCGTCGATAAAGCGTCGGGCGTCGGCCAGGGTCAGAAACTCAATGCGATTGTCCCCAGGTTTAGACCCTTCGAGGCAAAAAGGGCAGCGGAGGTTGCAGTTGGTTCCGGCGTGAAACCAGAGTTCATCCAAGCTTTGCGGCTGGATGTAACCGCGAGGTTCATTCTTACTGGTAAAATGCCATTGGTTAGAGCTGTCCATCTTCATAGAAAAAAATCTCCCGGTGAATTTGCGTGTAGGCGACCCCGTGATTTTCCAGCCAACTGCTGGTTTCGTCGATCATGGTGTCGAGACCGCAAAGATAATAGTGAATGTCATCAGCAAAAGGTATCTGTTCTAGCAGTCCGTTGATACGCCCATGAAAATGGTTGTTATCGTCTTCCTGAGACAGAGCCAAATAAAAATTATCGATCTGTTGCAACTCTTCAAGATTGAAAGCCTCCAGTTGTCGACGTACTCCATAGAGGCAAAGTTCTGGGGCACCTTGAGGGTTGCTGCGCAGGTAGCTTAAAAAAGGGGCGATGCCGGTTCCGGTAGCAATAAAAACGCTTCGTGATCCTACGGCGTGTCCGGGTCGAAACCAGCCAAAAGGTGCGCTGGCGGTTACTTTGTCTCCCGGCTGTCGTTGTGCTAACCAATTGCTGACGATCCCTTCAGGAACCCGTCGGATCAGGAAGCGGAGAATCTCCTCCCCGGTTCCTGCGGCAATGCTGTAGGGGCGAGACTCAGTGCTGTCGCTAAAGAGGGCGACACAGGCACCAGGTTCGAACTGGATATTTCCACGTTCGAGCTGCAGCTCAAACAGTTCTTCGGTTTTAAAAATAACCTTGCGAACAGTTAACGTATTCATAGGGCTCATCTTTCCATGTTGTTTAATGCGACTTCCCGACGTTTGAGATGATGGGCAATACCGAAACCGAACAACATGAAAAGGGCCGATAAACTCAACACCAACGTACGGTTTTGAACTCCCGAAGCGGCCACTCCACCGAGCAATACAAAGCCGATCAGCGAAGGGAGGATGCCGATAAAAGTGCCGATAGCATAGTCGCGATGACGAATAGCGGTCAGTCCGCAGCCAAAGTTAACACCATCAAAAGGTAGCATAAGTAGCCGCATGGTCATGACGGCAACGAGGCCATTCTTTTTTAACTTTTCGTCCCACCGGTTGAGCCATTCTGTTGAATGTGCCGCTACGGTTTCCCGGCCAAACCAACGAACCAGAGTAAACCCAAAGTTGGCACTGGCGTTTTCACCAATAATGGTGAAGAGAGTTCCTAGCCAGGGACCGAAGATCAAACCTGATGCTACTGTCAACAGTGTCGCGGGGAAAAGAATCAATGGCCGCACGGCATAGATAATAATATAAATTAGCGCAGCTTTGAACAACCCGACATCGGTCAGCCAGAGTTCAAGAAGATCTGGGATTGCTGTTAAGGCAATGCCTGAGCGTGACCAGAATACCAATGCCAGCAAAAACAGGCTGATCCAGAGGAAGCCAAAGGCAATTTTTAGAGGTTTTCTAGATGTTCTGGTCATTGGACCGGCGCTTCCGTCCTGAATACACTAAATCCTTCATTGAAATGGCTTTCCCACGTTGAGCCTTTTCGGCTTGGGGTAGTATATCCATACTGGGCCAGAGACCAGTCACTATGGTTTCGGCGTAGCCGGACTTTAAACCGGCCTTACGCATGTTTTGGCCAGATTGAGCGGCCGCATAGCTTAATCGCGGCCAACTGCAGCGAATACCATTCGTTTCCGGGGTGAGCAGCAGATACCAACCATCAGCAGTACCATCATTTGCGGGAAGGCCAATAACCCCAGAGTTGAGCCAGACCCGGTCACCTATGTTCTCCCCCCAGGGGATACCACTGTGGCCACCAATCAGAATGTCGCAGCCAGCCAGCTCCAACTCCTCACGCTTCACCGCTGCTGGTGTTGAAGGGAAGATAAAGCGGTTGATCTGTTGTACGCCGCCGTGAACGACCTTGAAGCGGTGAGCAGCTAGTTTGAAGTTCAATGATTTTGGTAAGTTCTGCATCCAGCTTCGATCGTCGGTCGAGATCTTACGGGTGGCGTACTGGTACCATTCCACTGATAATAATGAGCAGGTACTCTCTGCTTCAAAACCACAGCCGCAGTCGGGGGCATCTGCTCCCAAAGACTCTTCGCAATTGCCCTGGACGACAGAAATTCCCCAGTCACGAATCAGTTGCAGGGTTTCCTGTGGCTCAGCACAGTAGGCGATCACGTCACCGGTGCAGATGATTTGTGATGGTGGGATTCCCAGTAATTTGGCTTGCAGCTGCATCGCCTGTGTCGCCGCGAGATTGCTGTAGGGGCCACCAAAAACCAACACCGGCCCGCTCAACCGCCCAAGATCTAAAGTTTGGGCTGCTTCACTCATGCAATCTGATCCTTTGGTTGTGTCTGCGGTGTGGTTTTTCCGCCGAGCCAGAAACCGAGGCAGCCTAAACCGAGTACGCCGATGGTCAGATAGAGCAGTTTGGTGTACTTATGCGCATCGCCGAGTAGCTGGCTGTAACCGCTCGATTCAGTAAAGTAGAGAGCCGCTGCAGCAATCGCCAGAACAAAACTGAATAGATAACTCCAGACGGGGATATTGGTGCGCTTGCCCCAGAGGGAGAAGAAGATCACCGGCGCCAGATAGAGCGAGGCGGTGCCGCTGACAGCTACTGCGCTGAACAGATCCTTGTTCCCCCAGAAAACCAGCATCAGCCCGATCAGCATGAACGCCGCCATAACCGCACGGCCGTTGCGTAGACTCATCTTCATCACCCCCATATCAACCGCCAGCAGCTTGGCAGAACTCGACAGGGTACTGTCGAGGGTCGACATGGCCGAAATTACCAGCGCGGCGTTGAAGAGCATCATCGGTACCGTTCCCAGCAGTAACATCAGGGTCTCGTTCATCGTCGCCCCTTTAACGGCATGGGCTCCGGCCAGAACCCCGAGACAGCCGAAGGCGACAATGCAAATGATGCTGATCCAGGCGGCATGTTGAAAACTCTTGCGTGTCGTTTCGCGGTCGGCGAGAAAACCGCGATCCATCATAACCGGGTCGTGCATCGGATAACTCCAGATTTGCAACAGTGCCACCAGCATCAAAACCGGCCCAGGTTGATCGAACACAAAAGGCTTAAAGGCGAGATTGCTTAAAGAGATGTTTTGATTGAAAACGACCAGCGCAATCAACATTATCAGGGTGCCAAGAAAGATCACCATCTGAAAAACATCGGTGCGTAATGAGGCGCGCAGACCACCAAGCATTGAATAGAAGAGAGTAATCGCCGAAAAGATGAGAATGGTCAGGGTGTAGACGTTACTTCCGGCCACACCGAAGAGGATGCCAATGACCAGCAAATTGGCGAAAACTTCACTGATCAGCCGGATACCGATAACAAAATTGTAACAACCGGTTCCCCATTTTCCAAAACGGTCTTTCAGAAAGCCCTGTACGTTGTTGAATCCATGCTCAAAGCGAAGGCTGTCGACGATTTTTCCCCCTGTCAGAAAAGAAAAATAGTAAAAAGCGTAGGCCAGTGTCCCCCAAATTCCGTAGTAAAAACCGAGAATCGCGGCGTTCATCAGCGAGCGGGCAAAGATCCAGGTGGTCACCTGAGAAAAGGTGAGGGCGAGCAAGCCAGGCTGAACGCCCGTAGCGCTGGTTCCTTGGAAGAATGCCCCTGCATTTTCGGCTTTGGGTGCGAGGAGAACCGAGGCGAGGGCGATGATCCCGGCAAAAACAGGGAGAAAATAGTCCATAGAAAAACTCCGGAGTAAGGGGCGTTATGTTCGGATGTGCAATTTTGTTGACCACCTTACCACCAGGGGTTGCGGGTGAATGCGTCAATCAACGTTGGGTCATCCCCTGTCAAATACATCTATTTTTTATTCAGGGCCCAATTGTACTGGTAGGAAATAGTTCCCCGATAATTTTTTAACTTGTCAGCTAAATTGACTGCAGCAAACCCTTCCAGGTGTTTGAGTAACGCTGCCTCAGCAGTACCAAAGTCATCCCGAAACCATTCGTAGATACTCGAAAGAAGCAACTGGTTGTCGCTAATATCGACGCCACGCGGACTATTGATAAAATTTTGGGCAGCTTCATTAAGGAGGCGGTCGCTGTTTTCAGCGCTGAAGGGTTCCGACTGTAAATTCGGGCAGCCCAGACTGGCGCAGTTCACGGCATAGTGGACACGGTTGTCCTGCCATATCGGCCGTAAAATGCGATGTTCAATATCGTTGAGAGATACTTCAATTCCTTCCACTTTGGTCAGTTTCAAATCCCAGGGGCCGCCGCTGAACCAGCCAGAGCTGATTTTTCTGATGCTCTTAACAGGATAGTGCTTGAGAATCGTCTGTACGGTCAGAGCGTTGTAGAGATTAATCCAGGCAGCCTTTTGTTCGGCACGGTTGAGTTTTGACATCGGCACAGCGCTCAGTTCAGCGAGGTATTGATCGAGGGAGTCTTTATCCGCAGAACTTACCTCAGCATAGCGAACCAGATTTGCTGCTCCGAACGTGCCGATCACCAAGTACTTATCCAAAAACTGAGCCCATCCCGAGTGGTCAACGCGGATATTGCTCTGCGCATCGTTTACCTGCCAGCGTGGCCAGAGTTCAGCTTTCGGCGCAGCATAAACGCAGGTGCTAACGATTAACAGGACACCGATGAGGAACAATTTTTTGCTAGTAGAACTCATATTTTCCCCTCTCAATAATTAAACAATAAACCTACCTAATTAACCGTGAATATGCAATTTTTATCCGCCTGGGTGCTCTGCGAGGGGGTTCCACAATCTGTTCCAAATCAGCCTCAGGTTGCAAGTAGGGCATTGGCCAACATTGCAGACATCTACACCGCTATAAGCGTCACGGACTTCAAAATGAGACTCTTGTTATTTGGTGGTTTTTAATTATATCAATCACCATGCCAACTTTTTTATTATAATAAAAACAGCTAGTTAAGTCTTAGTTCAAGATAATGAAACCCTGCTCTGTAGAATATTCAACATGGTAGCGCGGAATATTGACCGTTGTTGTTATATATCGAGATTGGTTAATGCGTTGTTTATAACTCAAAAGAGGAGCCCTTACTGAGCAAAGAATGAATAAAATGAAATATGGGGAATTCTGTTGGTTATGGCCTTAGCGCTGCCAGCATATCCCCGATTTTTCTGGCATCTTAATCCCTACCAGTTTATCTTGGGCTCCGTTTTCATATTTGGAGCTTCCTTTGACCGAAAAAACTCACAATCTACTCCCCTCCATCAGCCTGATCGTGGCCACGTTGCTCTGGGCCAGCTCCTTTGTTGCCCTGAAACTTGCTTTTCAAGGTTACCACCCGATGCAAGTTATTTTTGGGCGGATGTTTATTGCCAGCCTCTGCTTTCTTCCATTTATCCCCTCTTTCCGAAAAATTAACTGGCGCCGCCAGGACGTAAAATATCTACTGATTATGGGGATATGTGAACCCTGTCTGTATTTTATATTTGAAGCCAAAGCTTTGGAATTAACCAGCGCATCACAGGCAGGGATGATTACGGCTATGATGCCGTTGCTGGTGGCAATACTGGCCTGGAGCTGGTTAAAAGAGAGTATCAGCAAACAAACTCTGGTAGGCTTTGGCTTAGCCATTGTCGGTGCATGTTGGTTGAGTTTAGCGAGTGAAACCAGTATCAATGCTCCGAATCCGTTACTGGGAAATTTTTTTGAATTTATGGCGATGGTGTTTGCAGCGGGGTATACAGTGTCTCTGAAGCATCTGACAAACAATTATCCCCCGCTGTTTCTGACTGCGTTTCAAGCATTTATCGGCAGTCTGTTCTTTTTTCCTTTTCTGTTGCTGCCTGGGGTCGGCTGGGCCGTTACTTGGGACCCAACCCCAGCTCTGGCAGTCATATATCTGGGAACCCTGATCACTTTTGGTGCCTACGGCTGCTTTAACTATGGAGTGAGCCGCATCCCTGCCAGCCGTGCTGCTGGATATGTCAATCTGATACCGGTTTTTGGTGTTATTTTGGGAATGATTATCCTTGGTGATAAATTGAACCAGTGGCAATGGTTGGCTTGTGGGTTGGTTTTTTGTGGTGTCTGGTTGAGTGGTAGAAGTGGGCGAATTTCTTCTGCTCAATTGGTAAAGTGAAAGGTTGGCCATGGTGAATTACCCATTAGAACCAATTGCACTGATCCATACGCCATTTAAAGAAAAATTTGCAACCCCACGACAATCGGGGTTGACTCCCTCAGTTCATGCTCTGATTGATTTTTACCCTGGCTTTGCCACCCCTGAAGCGGTTCGTGGTTTGGAGGGCTTCAGCCACCTCTGGTTAATTTTTCTGTTTCACCAGAACTGGCAGAAGGGTTGGAAACCGACTGTTCGTCCACCTCGCTTAGGGGGGAACCAAAGGGTCGGAGTCTACGCTTCAAGATCCCCTTTTCGACCAAATCCAGTTGGCTTATCTGCTGTTAAACTGCTTGATGTCATTGTTGATAAGGGGAGTGTCTCGCTGCTAGTGGAGGGAGTAGATTTGATTGATGAAACGCCTATCCTAGATATTAAACCTTATATTCCCTATGGTGACAGTATCCCCGACGCCAACGGTGGTTTTGCAGAAGAGACCCCGAAAGCAACTCTGAAAATTGAATTTAGTGAGGGCGCTCGTCGGCAGCTGGATCAATATCAAAATGAGACCCCTGAGCTGGAGGTGATGATTCGAGAAACCCTCGGCCTTGACCCACGTCCTGCCTACCGCCGTGGTACAGAAGACTTACGGGAGTATGGGGTACGGTTCGGTTGCTATGAGATTTACTGGAAAGTTTTTGAAGAAAAACTCATTGTTTCTCGCATTGATCCAGTCCCTTAGCTGGAGACGCATTTGTTATTGGCATTGAGCGCTTCCTAGAACGACCCATTCCCCAAGCTGTGCAAGCTTTTTGATATCGATAATCTGGACAGTGATATTTTTTTCCTGCATCCCTTTATCCCTGATTGTCGCACAAGCGTGTTTCGCATGCGCGTCATGACCTTTGCTATTGTCGAGCACGCCAATTTTCAGCAATGATTTGGACTCCCACATAGCATCCAGGGCTCCTGGCTCATCTTCACCTTGGAAAAATGTGACAATATCGTCATATTCCGGCCCGAAACTCTCTGTCATGGCGAAGCAGGTTGTGGCAATAAACAGCAACATAAAAGCAATACAAATTCTTTTCATGATTGAACCTTTTCTCTCGTTGGAATAGACATTAAAAGCCCCCATCTTGCGACGGGGGCTTTTGTCTTTCTTGATAAAAAGCAATGGTTAGGTTGGGCCACCACTCATCACTGTACTCAGCTCTTCAATCTTGTTGTGCTTGAGCCGCCAGTTATAGATACCTTGCATATCCTTAACGACCTGGAATACCTGGAAGAATCCATGCCAGTGAGCGTAGTCAGGACCGAACATTGCGGTACCCTGACGAGCACGACGGCCAGTGTGGTGCCAGAGATAGTACATCAATTCCTGGAACCCATCACTCCAAGGATCCTTACCCAACAGACCCTTTTCAGCCAGTTCCTTCTTCATCTTGACAGCTTCAGCCCAATAGACATTGTATAATGCAACGGCACTATCCAGAGTCTGTCTGGTCTCATCAATGTGGGAAGGACCATGGCAGCTGATACAAACCTTACGCATCAACTTGTCACCTTTGACTCCGTCACCGCGGGCACCACTGCGAATGACGCTCTTCTTGTGCATCAGGTCCCACTTGAGGCGTTCGTTGACATTGTGAGTTGTCTGCAGTTCACCGATACCAGACATATGACAGACGGCACAGGTCGGAGCACGATAATCACCAGGCTGCCAGGTTCCAGCCGCGCTGTCCCATGTCCACTCGTCACCTTCGGTCAAGAAGATCTGACCATGTTTGGACTCGTGATAGATTTCGATATCTGGATGGTCAGGACCGAGGTGACAACTGGCACAGGCTTCAGGTTTACGCGCTTCAGCAACTGAAAATCTATGGCGGGTATGGCAGACGGTACAGGTACCGACTGAACCGTCTGGATAGAGAGTACCAACGCCAGCTGGCCAGGTGTTGTTAATTGGCTTATTGTCTGGACCCAATTCAACGATCGATCCGTGACATACTTTACAACCAGATGTCCGTGCTGCCTGATTTACCAGAGAACCATCTTCTACGCCGAGGAAAGCAGCGCCTTCATAGTGGTTCTGTAGTTTTACCAAAGCACCACCGGCTTTATTCTCGTCATAAACGGCAGCTCTGGATAGATCAGCGTGACCACTCTTCAAAAATTCATCCACTTCACTCGGGTGGCAACGTGCACAAGTCTTCGAGGAAACCATTGGCGAAATAAATATTTTGGTTCCCTTTAATCCTGAGCATTGTCCTGCCATCGGTGAATTGGCTTCAACCATATGGCAATCGTAACAGGAGACACCGGCATTTGCCATACTGCCGAGTTTCCAATCTTCATAAATCCCCGGGGTTTTTGCGGCGTGACATTCGATACATTGTGCCGCTTCTTCGGTGTACCCACGCTGGATCTCAATTTTGCGTGGAGCCAGGTTGGGGGTACCGACGGCAAAAGCCATCCCGCCCCAGACCAGTAGACCAGCAAGGGTGATCAATCCAATCTTTCCATAAATTTGTTTCACTTTAAACCTCCTTTTGGTTCAGTTATTTTTCCGATGCATAGAAATTTTCAACTGTTTGCAGCATATCCTTGTGACCAACATGCATATGGCACTCAGCGCACATTTTGTTTGCCTCACCCCTTAAATAGGACCGGTGAGCGATCAAGCCACCGCTTGATATGCCTGGTGGGGTTAAATTATGGTGACAACGGTGACAGGCGCTGTCAAAAGTGAATTTGAGACGATTTTCTTCAGTATTAGCAGCCCAATCGAAGCTTTTTCCATCAATGAAAAAATTGTGATAGATATCACTTGCTCCAGTTCTTGCCTTGGTGACAAGGTAGTTCACAAAGCCGTCATGTGGGAGGTGACAATCAACACATTGTGCTGTAAAACCCTGAGGATTTTTGCCCCCGTGAACCGATGCTTGCCATGATGTTCTGAATGGCTCCATAACGTGACATTTAGAACAAAATTCATCGGTGTTGGTTGATTCCACCATAAAACCAGAAGCCAGAACCAGCACCATTGCACCCACAACGCCAAACATCGCTCCAAAAATCAAAAGCTTTTTTGCGCCGGACTTATTTGGGGTTCCATTACTCGACATTCAATCACCTCCCTTCTGAAGTGGCAGTCCAAATACTTTCGAGATAACTTCATCTAAATAATTAACTACTAACGTAATTAATATCAGGGTTTAGCTCAATAGCAAACGAATGTTAATAAAAAAGATTTTTTGCAACTAGTGTGCCGCAATAATTCCTTTATTTTTCAGTATTATATGTAACGTTGAATGTAGTTTCTGTTACCAAGAGGTAGCCTTTTGTTGATTTCATGTGTTACCGTTTGGTAGCAGTTCTCCTTCTCAAATGGTGGGCCATTTATAATGGATAAGGTTTTTTTATGCAGTTAAAAACCAAACTTATTCTTCTGATCAGTCTGGTTATTTGTATCTCTTACGGGGTCACTTTTTATCGGACCTCCGATTTTCAAGAGAAACTGGTTGTCGAACAGGCCACTCGGCAGGCAAAAATGCTTTTTAACCAGATCCGCCTGACTCGACAATGGGTCTCGGATCATAACGGGCTTTTCCTGGTTAAGGCTCCTGGAGTGGAAAGCAACCCATTCCTTGATCACGGAGAAATTCAGGACAGCCATGGCAACTGGTTGGTCAAACGCAACCCCGCGATGGTGACCCGCGAGCTCTCCCTTTATGCGGCAAAGCAGGGGATGGGGCAGTTCAATGTCACCAGCTTGAAGCCGATGAATCCCGAAAATGCTCCAGATGATTTTGAGCGCCGGAGTTTAGTTGAATTTTCTGCTGGAGCCAGTGAAACTGTAGAGATCGAACAGGTCGAGGGGAATTTTCAGTTGCGTTATATGGCACCACTGACAGTAGATTCGCAGTGTTTGACTTGCCATAATCAGCAGGGCTATGAGATTGGCGATATCCGGGGGGGGATGAATGTTACCGTGCCCATGAATTGGGCTTATGCGGAAATCAAGGCTAATAACCAAATGCTGCTATGGATAGCCTTTGCAACAATTATTGTTGTCTCTCTCAGCATATATCTACTATTCAACTCCCTGGTCGCTAGGCGATTGAAGTTGCTTGCCAAGGCGATGGATCACTATCCCGCACAATCTTTTACCGACACTTCTGAAGACCGTGAATCCAATGATGAAATAGGGGCTTTGAGCAAACACTTTGATAAACTCTGCCACCGGCTTGAAGTTTCACAGCAGGATCTGAATGCAAGCCGCGAACAGGTTTTTCAAAGTGAAAAGCAGGCAGCATTGGGACGATTGGTCGCCGGGATCTCCCACGAAATCAATAATCCTCTTGGTGGTATGCAGAATTGTATCCAGACCATGCGGCGCACTATGGATCAACCGGAACTGCAAAATCGTTATATGGCGTTACTTGGACAAGGTATCGAAAGAATTAAAGGGACCGTTCAGCAGTTACTGAATATCGGCAGAAAAGAGCCCCTGGAAACCAGGTTAGGCGATGTTGACCAGATCATTCAGGACTGTCTGGAGTTATCTTGCATGGGGCACAAAAATATTCAGATGGATCTGCAACTTGAAATTGGAGCTCCAGTGATAACCGGCATAGAAGCACTGCAGCAGGTGGTGATGAATCTGGCCGGTAACGCTGTCCAAGCCATCGGCACCAGTGACGGAACAATTAAAGTTAGTAGCCGACTGGAAAGTGGATCGATCAAGATAGAATTTTCCGATACCGGTTCGGGGATTCATCCTGATCATCTGGATAAAATTTTTGAACCTTTTTTCACCACCAAAGACGTTGGCGAAGGAACCGGTCTTGGTCTCTCTGTGTCCGACTCATTGATCAAACGTTTAGGCGGGCAACTCTCGGTGAAAAACAATCCAGAGGGTGGTGCTTGTTTTATTTTGAGTATCCCTTTGCAACAACTATCTCTGGATGAGGAAGTCAAATGAGCGCGCGAATTCTGGTTGCTGAAGACGAAGAGATCATGCGTATCACCGTGTTAGACCACCTGCGCCATCAAGGCTGGCAGGTGGATGAAGCGGTAAACGGCATAGCTGCTTTGGAACTGGTGAAGAAGAACAATTACAATTTGGTTATTTCTGATATCCGCATGCCGGGCATGGATGGAGAAAAACTGCTGGCCGAGATCAAGCAGCGTGCACCGCGCACTGAGGTGATTCTGATGACCGCCCATGGCAATACTGACAGCGCGGTTGATTGTCTGAAACAAGGTGCTGCGGATTATATCTTGAAGCCCTTTGACTTGGATGATCTGACCTTTCGGGTGCAACGCCTGTTGCATATTCTGGCGATCAAAGCACGCTGCGTTTCGTTGGAAAACTGTTGCGGTCAGCGCCAACCGCTGATTGGTTCCAGCCCTCCGATGCAACAGCTGCTCAAATTGGTCAGCCAGGTCTCACAATCTGCGGCAACGGTGCTGATTCAGGGGGAAAGCGGTACGGGGAAAGAGTTGGTTGCAGCTGCCATCCATTATGAAAGTCTCCGGGCTGATAAGCCATATATCCGGGTCAATTGTGCGGCAATCCCGGCCGGCCTGTTGGAGTCAGAGCTGTTTGGTCACGAAAAAGGGGCCTTCACTAGTGCAGAACAAACCTCCGTCGGTAAATTCGAACTGGCCGACCAAGGAACTATTCTGCTTGATGAAATTGGTGAGATGCCACTCAACCTGCAGGTTAAGCTGCTACGGGTGTTACAAGAACATGAAGTTGAGCGGGTCGGTGGTAAAGCGCCAATCCCGATTGATGTCAGAGTCCTTTGTGCCACAGCCAGAGATTTGGCCGAAGAAATAAAAAAGGGCAGGTTTCGTGAAGATCTCTACTATCGACTTCAGGTGGTACCCATTGCTGTCCCTACGTTGAGGGAAAGAAAAGAGGACGTTTCCGAGTTGAGCGATTTTTTTCTGCAACAGTTTGGGCAAGAGCGGGGCCTGACATTTACGCTCTCCGCAGAGGCCCTGCAAGCATTAAATGTTTATTCCTTTCCCGGGAACATTCGTGAGCTGAGAAATATTCTGGAGCGCTTGACCGTACTGGCACCTGCTCCTAAAATTCAGCTTTGGGATTTACCGACCGAAATCCGTGGGATAAAAGAAGAATCGGCGGATCAGGGAGAAATTAATCTTGCGGCAGCGGTTGCTGTTGCAGAGAAAAAATGCATCCGTAATGCTTTGAAAACAACTGCAGGGAACAAAACAGAAGCTGCGGAGGTTCTTGGCATCAGCCGTAAAAATTTGTGGGAAAAAATGAAACAGTATGGGATAAAATCATGACAGTATTCATACAATACAATTGAATTAGAACCATCACAAAAGGAGAACTTATATCATGCTTTTTGTTATTCGCTGTGTCGACAAGAAAGATCATTTACCTGTTCGTCAGGAAAATCGCCCTGCCCATGTGGAATACTTGAAGAGTTTTGGCGACAAACTTTTTGCTGCTGGAGC
>Ga0307988_1000572_pt1 | contig 25018 bp, 12 predicted proteins | sample EllFjometagen183_FD_203166 | JGI IMG/M metagenome (GOLD analysis project Ga0307988, IMG submission 203166) | Marine microbial communities from Ellis Fjord, Antarctic Ocean - #183 | ecosystem: Environmental > Aquatic > Marine > Unclassified | place: Southern Ocean | collected 2014-10-08 | reverse complement strand
AAATCTAATCTTTCTTAATATCGTCAAATTCTGCACCATCGTCATGAACACTCATCACCGCCCTGCCAGAAGGATCAGCATTGTTTTGGAATGATTTATCCCAAGCTAATGCCGCCTCGGTACTACATGCAATTGATGCAAGTGAAGGAACACAAGCAGCTGCCTGATCCGATGGAAAATGTTCGCTATAAATTGCCCTGTACATGTATTCTTCTTTATTCATTGGTGTATGAACCGGGAAACGAAATTTAGCATTCTCCATCATTTCGTCTGAAACTTGCTCGGTGGCAATCTTTTTCAAAGTATCAATCCAGCCGTAACCAACTCCATCAGAAAATTGTTCTTTTTGCCGCCATGCAACACTTTCGGGTAACATTTCTTCAAAAGCTTTTCGAAGAGCCCATTTTTCCATTCGACCATTTTTAGCCATTTTCTCTTCAGGATTAAAACGCATGGCAACATCCAAAAATTCTTTATCGAGAAATGGAACACGCCCCTCAACTCCCCACGCAGCCAGCGATTTATTGGCCCGTAAACAATCGTACATATGCAAACGACTTACTTTAAGCACACTTTCTTTATGAAATTCCTCTGCATTCGGAGCTTTATGGAAATAGAGATAACCGCCAAATATTTCGTCGGCACCTTCACCTGTTAAAACCATTTTTATACCCATCGATTTAATTACGCGAGCCAGCATATACATTGGAGTCGATGCCCGCACCGAAGTAACATCGTACGTTTCGATGTGATAAATTACATCGCGGATGGCATCTAAACCTTCCTGAATTGTATAATGAATTTCGTGATGTACTGTTCCAATGTGATCTGCTACTATTCTAGCCGCTGCCAAATCGGGCGCTCCTTCCAGCCCTATTACAAATGAGTGCAACTGTGGCCACCAGGCATCATTTTTATCACCCTCTTCAATTCGCTTTGCTGCGAATTTTTTTGCCAGTGCAGAAGTAATCGAAGAGTCTAATCCTCCCGACAATAAAACTCCATACGGCACATCAGACATTAACTGACGATGAACAGCATCTTCCAGTGATTGTGCCAACTCATCAATACTTGCCGGATTATCTTTTACATTTTCGAATTCTGTCCATTCGCGACTGTGCCAGCGTTTAATCTCACCATCTTTACTATACAAATAATGTGCAGGCGGAAACTCTTCGATTTTAGTGCAATATCCTTCCAACGATTTTAATTCTGAACCCACATAATAATTTCCGAATTTATCCCAACCCATGTACAATGGAATAATACCAATGTGGTCGCGACCAATTAAATATGCATCTTCTTCCTCGTCGTACAGGGCAAAAGCAAAAATTCCATTCAATTCATCCAGAAATTTTTCCTTTTTATCGTTATATAAAGCCAGAATAACTTCACAATCCGACCCGGTTTGAAATTCATATTTCCCTTCGTATTGAGCTCTTATTTCACGATGATTATAAATTTCACCATTTACTCCTAATATCAGTTTTTTGTCTTTACTGTACAATGGTTGTCCGCCCGATTCGGGATCAACAATAGAAAGCCGTTCATGCGCAATTACTGCCTTTTCGCCACAATAAATTCCCGACCAATCGGGTCCACGATGACGTAGCTTTTTCGACATCTCTAAAACCTGAGGTCTTAATTCCTGAGAATCTATCTTTAATTCAAATGCTCCTACTATTCCACACATAACTTTATTTCTTTGTTTTCAAGTATTAAAATATTTTGTCAAAAATAATCATTTTGTTACTATTTCAAAATTTATATTGACTATTTTCTATTATAACTAACATTATTAATGCACAATTGACAAACAATTAAGAAATTTAAAAATTTATGGATTACTACTATTTTAGAATTAACCATAGTTTTTATATGTCCATCTGTAATAATAGAAACGAATAATTGGATAAAAAATAAAATACATGCTATCAGAAAAAGAAAATTTTATTAGGGCAATACAAAACAATTAAGGCAATGTTTAAAAACCATCACAAAGAGTATTTTTTTGTATCAATACATATCGAGTCTTTTACCTTTAAAATCAATTAACAAATACTTTTCGACTTGCCAGTGCATATTTAGTTTTTGCAAAAACAATTAATATTTGACTTTTAACATTGACAGGCAATCTATGAATGGTATTTCCGTCCATCTTTTTTTGTACAATAGTTCTTCCCAGCACATCAACAATTTTCACATCGGTAATTTCGTTAACCAAAGTAAGGTCTAGTACCAATTTACCACCGCTTGAATAAATATGAGCCGGAAGCTCCAAATTTGCCTCTGGTTGTATTGCGCAAAAATGAAGTATAAACCGATTTTCATTGTCAAATTTAGAGGCACTAAACCGATAATCCGATGCAATGGAAAGATCTGTAAACTCACCGGTCAGCTTATCTTCGAGTATTACTTTCTCAAAATCGCCATTATTAAAATCAAAACTAAGGGTGTAATCGCCATTACTTCCAGCTTTAAACAAAAGAGCTACATTTGGATTTGAAATGGTATCACTCAAATATCTAATAGTAAAGTTTTCTTCTCCTTCGCGAAGATATAAGCCAGGTGCGGTTTCAAGCGGACTAAATAATTTAGCAGCACCAGCTTTATTTTCAGGATATCCAAACAACAACCTCACTTCATCAAAAGTCTGATCGCGTTCTGAATAAACCACTGCTGTAATACGATTAGGAATAATCTTTGCACTTTTCCATGGTGTAGTAGCATCGTGCACACGAATATCATTGGTCATACCCAAATTTCCTTCACTTTCTGCCCGAACAAAAAACCCTTGCATTGAGGCAATGTATCGGGTTACAGAATTTGTTCCATCTCCAGTAGCCGAATTGCAAACGCCATAGTTACCAGCATCAGGATTCCATATCCACATGTCGTTACCGCTAACACTTGTAGCAAGATTAGTACGAGTCCATCCCGAAGATGCCATCCAGTCTATTGAACATGGGTACGGATTACCAACAAAATTAAACCCTTTTACCGAATCAACTAAACTGCTATAAGTAAGTGGAATAGTTTGAATTCCATTGTTTAAATTTCCGGCAAATACTTTTGTAGGATTTAAAGCCTGAACCGAATATAAATAACCCCGACCAACAGCAAAATTATCACCAGGATTTAATGTATTCCAATTTGCATCCAATTTATAAATCCAGCAATTTGTAGGTTCATTCCATAAATACATATCATAACCTGTTCCATTTCCGTAGGTTCCTGTGGGTAGCCAACTTCCACTAATCGCCTGTGCAGCAACCGGAGAGGAAAGAAAATGCCAGTCTTCGGCATCGCCACTAATGTAACGTTGAACGGTTGCCGGCACATTATCCGAATTGTGAATTAATGAGGCAGTACTACTGTTTGTAGATTGCAAGACAAGTCCTGCATTACCCGCCGAATTGGAAGTGGTTCCGCTTACGGTTAATGTTTTCCCGGCTTCAATTGTTAATTCTGCTGTATTCGATATATTTAGATTTGCACCAACAGTTAAATTATTTGTTATAATAGTGGAAGCACTTTCAGAAAGCACAAAATCTGCAGCTATTTGAAAAGTAGAAGATGGTAGTGTTTTAAGGCCACCACCACTAAGAGATAAACTGTAGTAACCAGAACTTTCTCCCGGATTGATTACTTCTTGTTCTTTGCTTCCGTTGTATCCTACTGTATTCGCATTTGTATGAAAATCGAGAATACTACTGATATCAAAACTAAGTTGTCCGGCTATATTTATTACGCTATTTGTAACTGGTTGAACCCACGTTTTATCTGCTATTGTCAAATTGTAGAAATTTGTTGTTCCTGCAATGGTAACGGTTTCTGTTTCGTCACCATTATCGAAAACCACAATTCCTGTTTCCGAATTAAATGTCCCGTCATTCACCCAAGCACTATCTGCACCTGTTATTGTCAATTCTCCTCCACTTATTGAGTTCAAAATACCCCCACTTTCAATTATCATTTTCCCACATATTGCAATTTCAGGGATAGAAGGATCGTTAGGAGTTGTTATGGAATCAGGTATGGTAATTACAGTTTCGTCTGATGGAGCACCATTGGGCGTCCAGTTTGATGCTGTCACCCATGATGTACTAGTAGCACCATTCCAGGTAAGATGAGTGTTTTCATATTCGTCCATTGCTATTTCAATTACACCAAAAGCAGACGAAAATACACCTATATTTACATTGGAAATAGCCACCCAGTTTTCGTTAACATTATGATTTGACCGACCATAATCAATGGTAAATGTTAAAGGAAAAATGTACATCCACTCGCCTAGCTTATTTTCATCATTGCCATTAAGTTCAGAATCCAAATAATGGTTATGTATCAGTGCCTGCGTTCCACTGCCACCAGTTTGAATAAGATCGTAAATTCGGTTAATGGTTCCTGTTCTCCATGAAGCACCACTACCCAGAGTCACCTTCAAACTTATTTGTGTGGGTAAGGTTCCTACATTTGGAAAAGAAATAGTTGAATATTCATTTCCAAACGAATAGATTGTGCTGTGAATAATGGTTGTTCTTCTGATAATGCCAGACACATCACCTTCTCCAATAGTTGTCGCATCCGCTCCCATATCCAGTGTGTCGGTGCTCATATCTAAACTCCCCTTTGTAGAAGATGGGTTTGCACTTTCCAGATTTAGAATTCCGTTTATTGTAAAATCACTTCCAGATGTAACTCCTCCGACACCATTTACGGTCATATTATTTACATTTCCGCTAAATAGAGATGTTGGAAGAGTAATTGCTGAGATATTTGTAAATGCTATTGTAGCTCCTGCATTACTAGCATCAATATTTCCACTTGTACGAGTTGGCGAATTTCCTGCTATGGTCAAAGTATTTGCTGCAATGGTAAATGTACCCGCAGTTAAATTTATCGTGCCATTTACAGTCATACTCTCATTTCCCAATGTAACTCCACCCGAACGATTGACGATTAAGTTGCTAATTGTTGGATTACCATTGAACAGGTTATTATTTATGGTTATTGCTGTTGTTCCTCCAAATGATAACGATGAAGTGCTACTTAAATCAATGTATCCTGAAGGATTATAAATTGTTCCATTAATTCCTAAAGTATTGGCTCCAACACTCAGTTGACCGTTACAAAATGATATCACATTATTCACATTTACGTCAGTTGTCATATTAACACCCAGCAAATTGGAAATGCACAAACTGTCGAAACTGGTTGTTGAACTCCCCGAAATTGTTTGGACCAATGTACCCTCGAAAGTAACATTTCCACCACTTGTTGGAGTAAATGTTCCATTATTTTCAAAATTACCTCTTAAAGAGTGGTGATGAATGCCTGTAGCAAAAGTTGAACCCAATCCTATTGTAGTGTTTCCTTGCACAATCATTGAATCTGCCGCCGTGGCTGATGCCGTTCCCGATGTTGTAAAATCACCATGAATAGTAAGAGCTGAGGAGGGCATTGTTTTGATACCGCTTCCACTGAGTATCAAATTATAATATCCTGTATTACCTCCAATACCTTGTGGATTATTTATGTTTTGATTTACTCCGTTCCACTCCACCGTACTATTTACAGCCGACCAATCGGCCTGACTTGTGGGTGTACCCATAGCAGCACCTGCAATTCTGAAGGTACAGTTCGGAACGGGTACTAAAGTTGTATTTGCACCTATTTGAACATTGTAAAAATTTGTGATACCAGCTACTGTAACAATCTCGGCAGAAACACCATGATTAAAAGTTACAGTTCCTGTTCCCGGTATAAAAGTTCCTTCGTTTATCCAGGCACCACCTGAACCGGAAACTGTAATACTATACGAATTGGCAGTAATGGAAGCACCTGATTCAATTTCTATGGTTTTTGCAACGGCACTTGCCGATGCTGTTAACGATGGATAATAAGTTAAACCGCTGGGTATTAAGACGTCTTCTGTTGCCAAAGGAACCGTACCTACAGTCCAGTTTTGTGACTGTTCCCATTGTGTTTCAAATCCAGCCACCTCTCCTTTCCATGTATTTTTTGTTGCTACTGAATAGGCTATTGCAACTTGCGAATCATCATGGTCTGTTGTAACTGCAGAACCAAAAACAAGGCCGATTACCCCAATATAATGATTCGTGAAATCCTGAGTTGCTTTACCATGCTCATGCGGTGCACCACTTGCATAATCTGTTTTTTTATGCCAGAAAACCAACTTCGATTCATCGTTATAAGTAGCATCCAATTCAGATACAAGATAACGCATGTTAATATCAGTCAGTGCAATTGAAGAATTATCTGAACAAGCAAGTTTATAAAGTCTTTTTACTTTTCCGTTTGGTGCCGGTGTCCATGGACTCCAGGTAGGTATTGAGCCAATGGAAACATTAATGCTTATCCATGTTGGTCTTAAATTCCCATCAATAAAATTAATGGTGGTATATTGGCTTCCAAAAGTATATTCTGTATTCGTTGCAAAAGTATGTTCTCGTCTAATTATTCCGGTTACGTCGCCTGTTCCAATGGTTGTTGCATTTTCTCCCATGGTTAAGGTGTTGGTACTCATATCGAGTGTGCCAATTACACTTGAAGGATTGGCACTCTGCAGGTTAAGTATTCCGTTTACGGTAAAGTTGCAACAACAAACAATACCTCCCGTTCGGTTAATGGTAAGGTTATTTATTACCGGCGTTGTATAAAACAGAGACGATGCCGGTGATAATGTAGTTGTTCCGCCAAATGATAATGATGAAAGCGTAGTCACATTTATAAATCCTGAAGTATTAGTTGCATCTCCATTTATTGTTAAGGTAGTTGTTCCCACATTTAAATTACCGCTGCTAAGAGTAAGAGTATTATTTACAGTAACATCAGTAAAAATATTTACACCTGCTGCGTTATTTATGGTTAACTTATCGAAACTTGTGGCAGTGGTTCCCAAAATCGACTGAGCAGAATCACCATTTAAAGTAATGGTTTTACCTGCAAAAATGGTGAAAGTTCCATCGTTGTCGAAATTTCCTCCTATGGAATGGTCAAAGGCTCCGGTTGCAAAAGTGGTACCATCATCAATACTTAAATCACCTCCAATGGTCATTTCTGAACTTGCGGTTGCCGTTGCTGTTCCATCGAGAGTAAAATCTCCAATTACATTTAATGCTGTGGCAGGCATTGTTTTGGTACCGCTCCCGCTAAGAATTAAATTATAATAACCACTATTTCCACTTAGTCCTGTTGGGTTTAATATATTCTGGTTTACACCATTCCACTCTATTGTACTGTTTACTGCCGACCAATCGGCTTTACTAGTAGGAGTAGCCGAAGCAGCACCTGCTATTCGCAATACACAGCCTTGCACAGGAGCAATAGATGTATTTGCACTCACCGATATATTATATAAATCAGTTATTCCAGCAATGGTAACTACCTCAGTGGAAACGCCATGATTAAAAGTTACAGTTCCTGTTCCCGGATAAAATGTTCCCTGATTAATCCATGCTCCACCCGCACCAGATACGGTGATAGTTTCCGAATTGGCAGTAATGGAAGCGCCAATTTCAATTTCTATAGTTTTAGCCACGGCATTTGCTGAAGATGTTAGTGAGGGATAATAAGTTAAACCACCCGGTATTAATACATCTTCTGTTGACAATGGTACTGTACTTGCAGTCCAGTTATGTGCTTGTTCCCATTCAGTTTCGTGCCCGGCCACTTCCCCTTTCCAGGTATTTTTTGTGAGTACAGAATAAGCAATTGCAATTTGAGAATCATCCAAATCTGTTGTTGCAGCGGCTCCAAATGTGAGTCCTACTACTCCAATAAAATGATTGGTAAAATCCTGGTTTGCTTTTCCGTGTTCATGTGGCAACCCGCCATTATAAGATGTGAATCTATGCCAAAAAACTAACTTCGATTCATCGTTATGAGTAGCATCCAGTTCAGAAAGCAAATAACGCATATTGATGCTGGCTTGCGAAGTAGAAGAATTATCGGAGCCGGAAACCTGGTAAAGTCTTTTTACTTTTCCATCCGGAGTTGGTGTCCAGGGTGTCCATCCCGGAACGGTGCCAATGCTGATTTTTACACAAATCCATGTTGGTTTTGTATTTGCATCAACAAAAGTAAAGGTAGTGTATTGGCTTCCAAATGTGTATTCGGCATTGGCAGTAAAAGTATGTGCCCTTCGTACAATTCCGGTTACATCACCAATTCCAATTGTAGTTGCATTTGCACCCATTGTTAATGTATCGCCAATTCCCATAGCGAGTGTACCCATTGTACTCGATGGGTTAGCACTTTGTAAATTAAGAATACCATCTATTGTGCAACTGCAACACGAACTTAAGCCTGCTCCATTAATGGTAAAGTTATTTATGTTACCAACAAAAATTGAACCCGGACAACTGATATTTGTTGAATTTGTTAATTCCATTGTAGCTGACGAATTACTGGCATCAATATTTCCACTTACTCGTGTGGGTGAATTTCCTGAAATGGTAAATGTGTTTGCTCCCAGAGTTAATGTACCGGCAGTTAAAGCTAACGTGCCGGCAACACTAACATCTCCTCCCAGACTTAAACCGTTTGCACGATTTAATGTTAAATTATTAAGCAAAACATTTGGTAATATTGTACTTGCACCACTTCCACCAAAAGTAATGTTCGATGTGCTTCCACCTGTTAATGTTCCCGAAGTTGTGGAAATAGCACCATTAATTGTTAATGTATTTGCACCAATACTATAATCGCCACTTGTAAGTGTAAAGTTTGAGGAAAGTATTAAATCTCCATTTTGAGTTAATCCATGGCTGTTATTCAGTGTAAGCGCATCGATGGTATTGCTTGCAAAAACTCCGGTGGGAATACTTTGCGTAGCAAATCCTGCAAAAATAACAATCGACGAAGTTGCTGAAGCATCTATCTGATTGGCTGTAGCCGAAATAATATTTCCGGTGATGGTGAGTTGGTTGGCATTTACCACTAACTTTTTAGCACTTGTGTTGGTAATATTTTTTAGTGTACGGGTTTGGTCTAAATAGCAGTCGTTGGCAGGAGTTGTTGCAAACGAAATGTCGGAACCATTAGGTGGTACGGCATTATTTTCCCAGTTGGTTGCAGTGCCAAAATCTGTGCTGGTAGTCCCTTCCCAGACAAAACTAAGCGATGATTCCAAAGCACCCATTTTGGGTGGGTTGTCGCGGGTAATCCCATCGTAATCTGTGGTTACACCGGTGCCTGTAACTCCTGGCATGGTGGCCGATGTAATATAATCTGAAGAATTGGTTCCTCCGGCTGAGGTAAAATTTGGATTGGTATTTAAACTGTTTGCATCTTGCGATGTAGCTGTTTGTAGTAATGCCAGAGTGGTTTTATCTCCACCATAGTATCCGAGAACTCCCCCAGTTCCGGTTATATAATAATCATTATTATCTGCAGTGTAGATTCCTCCGGTGGCATCGTAATAAACAGCATAATGACCGCCGGTTCCACCACTTCTGGCATTAAATAGTATGTTATTTCGTAAATCTCTGGTATTGTTATTTGTATTATAATGTATACAATACGATTTTTCTGAACCTGAATTTGTTCCTGAAATATAGATTGTATTGAAAAAGAAATCTACTGTGTAGCCTGTATTTCCAACATTATATATTCCTTCCACCTGCGTAGAAGTGCTTCCTCCTAAAGTGATAATATTATTGGCGTAGCTTATATTATCCGTACCTTGATATATACCAACAATTCTTGCACCTGTAGATGTAGCGGACACAGATAAATCATGAATAAAGTTGGCGTTTACAACACTGGCACTAGCCCCAACTGAATTTTTGATAAATAACCCCGCAACCAAACCTGCAAAAGAAGCATAGGTGTTAGAAATATTATATATCCTGTTTTTTTCAATTAATTGAACATTGTCTTGAGATTGTAATACTATACCAACGGCTGATGGAACCCATGCACTGGTACTGGCATTTGCAATTGAAATATCACTAACTGTATTATGACAAATCGTATTTGTTCCTGATTGTACATAAATACCGTTTATTAATCCTCGTGTTCCAACTGCAGTATTAGATGTATTATTTTTTAGATTAGAAATTGTGTTTTCGTGAATTTCCGTTGTTCCTGTACTTGAAGAATAAATTCCATATACCTTCTGCACATTGGCTGTACTCGCCGAACTGGCATAAATGCTTGAGGCAGTGGTTGTACTTCCGATTGTATTATTTTGGATACTAACTGTAGCAGAACCAGATAATTCTATACCGTAAATATGCGTTGAAAAAGTTGAAGATGTTATGCCTGTTAAGGACCCAATGTTATTGTTGTTACAATTAATTTCTCCAGTACTTGTCAACCTAATACCATAAATATTTTGTCCATTCGTTCCTCCAGTTACGCTGATTGAATTTGTACCGCTTGTGGCACCAATGGTATTTCCTGTTGTGGTTCCAATATTTATATCACCTTCAGCTACTCTAATACCAATCCAATTTTTAACTCCTGAATTACTCCAATTAAAGTTTTGAATTGTGTTGTTTTGAACAGAACTTGCAGTTGTTTTTCCTACTTTTAAATAAATAGCCCTAAAAAGATTATTGGTTGAATTGGTTTTTGTCCAGGCTGTTCCTCCGCACAGCGGTGCAGTTCCACCAATATAATTATTTGTAACCGTAAACCCGTTGCCAGTAAGATTATCAATTTTTATTATGTCATAAGTTACTGTTCCTGTTGGGGCAAACGATGCTGTTTCATAAAAACTATTTCCATCTATTGTCCATGCCGTATTATTCGACGTTAAAAATATTCCATTTGATGCTGAAGCATGTTTCAGAAAATCGTAAATATTATTGTTGCTAATAATGTTTCCACTATTGTCTTTTCCGGCTGTACCTAGGGAATAAATAGCATTAACAGGTCTGTTTGCATCTGCGGCATTTGTAATATCATTATATTCAATTGTATTGTTATCGTTTCCGGTTGTTTCAGTGGTAGTGTCAAAAAATATTATCCCTGAAGTTGCCCTGGTTTCTGAACTTTTAATGGTACAATATTTCACTGTATTACCTGACGCATCATTTATAAACCGAATGGCCGATGTCCCAACAACAGAACCCGTACTTGTATTTATTATACTCAAATCTTTGGTTGTGCCTGTTGCATTTACCCTTCCATCAATTGTTACATTATCGGCACCATTTAAATCGATAAGTGGTGCTGCAAGGTTACCGCTTATTGAAAGTCCGGTTTCGGTAGGATAGATATTTACCGAGCTGTAATTGGCGCTTCCAGTTCCACTTCCATAAAGTACCGCTGTAGCAGGTTCGGTTGTGCTTCGCTTTATTTTTATTGTAATTTCCCCTTGATGCGTACCATCATTAATTTTATCGAAAGCCGATTTTAGATTAAAATAATAAGCAAGAGAATTTCCTACTGTAGCATTTACTTCAATGTAAGGTGGAGTGTATTCAATCCAAGTATTATTAGCGCCACTTAACACTTCCTGCCATTTATTAAAAAAAGTATTTACACCACTATGAAGCCCCATGTCAACACCACTTTTAGTGATATTGTCGTCGCCAAATTTTAAAACAATCTTATTTATCGATTCGTAAAAACTCACCTGAATATCACTATATCTACCATCATTATAATCAATTTCCAGGTTATTGTATTCAACGGTAAATACTCGATTAGGAGCAGTACCGGTTACCAAAGATTTTACCCAACCTCCACCATCTCCAACTTTCCCATCGTACACAGCCAAAGCTATTATTTGACCAAGATTAGTAGCTGTAGATGTAAGGTTATAATTTCGGGCAGTTGAATAATTGGTACTGGCGACTCCATCCAATCTGATAAATCCATTAGTGGCTACACTTAAACTGTTACCGGTTGTATAAGAATTGTCGTAGTAATTAAAATTAAAAGGCCATCTTATTTGGGCCTGTGCATCATCGCCACTTACAATAGTAGTACCTGATGTACAATCAATCCAACTGTAAGTATTTCCTGTTACTCCAGTTTGTGTATCGTAGTTCCAGCTTGCAGCCGGAGGAGAAGGAGGTTCGGCTGGCGTTGTGGGTGTATATTCAATCCAAGCGTTATTTGAGCCGCTAAGTACTTCTTGCCATTTGTTAAAATAATTAGTTACGCCACTGTGAATTCCCATATCAACACCGGCTTTAACAATATTATCTGTTCCCAACTTTAGTACAACTTTATTCGTTGTTTCATAAAAACTAACCTGAACGTCAGCGTATCTTCCATCATTATAATCAATTTCAGAGTTATTATACTCAATGGTCAATATTCTATTTGGGCTGCTACCTGTTACTAAATATCTCACCCAGCCACCATTGTCTCCTATTTTTCCATCATAAACAGCCATAGCTATTATCTGACCAAGATTAGTAGCTGTAGCAGTGAGGTTGTATGTGCTGGCCGTTGAGTAATTTGTACTTGACACTCCATCCAATCTGATAAATCCATTTGTTGCCACACTAATATTGTTGGTAGTTGTGTAAGTATTGTCGTAAAAATCGAAATCGAAAGGCCACGAAATTGAAGCCTGTGCATCGTCGCCTGTAACGATAGTTGTTCCTGTGGAACAGTCAATCCAGCTATATGTTGTTCCCAAAGTTCCGGTTTGCGTAGTATAGTTAAAACTGGCAGCAGCTTGACTCCACGCAGTATGTTGAGCTAGCAAAAAGATAACGATATATAATAGTCTTGATTTCATAGTACGTTACCGTTAATTTTGGTTACTAATAAATACTGCCCATTAAAAATTTCTTTATCAATCACTTTCATTTCAGATTCAGGTAATGTTATAACAAAAGCGGTTATTCTTTTTCCATTTTTACACGAAACAACACGTGCACCTTTTATCCCCTTTTTAATAATATTTGTTTTAGCAGTTTCAGCTTCCGCAGCCGAATTATATTTGCCCGAAAAATACTTGTTGGTGCCATTCGACAGAACTTCGTAAAAAATAGGGGTAAGATTTTTAAGTTGTTTGGCAGTTACGTAATTTCTATAAACTCCAATTTGTACGGTATAGAAAAGTTCATCAACATCAGTTATATTTTTAAAGGATGTATTTATGTTGCTTTTTGTTTTCGCCTTTAAACCAGCTTCTGCAGCTTTTGTATTTCCGTTTTGAGTGTTAGAATTATTAACTTGTGTTTTATGAGAAATCTGTTTAACATCCAAAGAATCATTTTTCAATACTTTTTCGGGTAATTTAGTTACCGTAATAAAGTCGGGCTTTATTTCCTTTTTAACTTCTGTTTTATTTACAATTTTAATTACTTGTAACTGTTCTTCAGAATTCGCCTTTTCGTTAACATTTAAAACTCTGTTTTCAGTATTTTGAATGGAAGAAGTCGTTTCTTTTGGCTGCAATACAAAATCAAGTCCTTCAACAATATCGCCGTCAATTAATTCTTTAATAAGGAAATTATGGAATACCGGTGTCGATTGGTATTCCAGTTTTTCCAACTGCTGTTCGTCAATACGTACCTTGTAATTTCCCGGCTTTAAACCCAGGTAGCTGAAATAACCATCTCGCTCGCTTAATGTTTCGGCTACTTTTTTACCTTGTTTATCAATTATTTGAATTGTTATTCTGCCAAGTCCATTTACGTTATTATCCTTATTTAAATAAACCATACCAGATACTTCGCCCACCGAAAGAACGGGAACATAAACTTTTTTGTATTGATTAGGATCCACCAATACCTGATAAGTTTTATGTTTGAAACGCCAGGCAATATTATCTAAATCGGAATTCGAGAACTCTACTGTATAATCAACAAAGGCATTCAAGTCAGAAATCCGCACTATCGAATCTTTTTCGCTAATAACTGCCCTGCCTCCTAAAACCCGCACATTAGATAACAATACCATTTGTTCGCCTTTATCAAAATCTCCATTGTGGTTAAAATCGAGGAATGGATAAAACAAGATACCACCTTTACTTAGCGACGAATTATTTCCGGTTTTAATCGTTTTATTTGCACCAAAAGCTACACTACCCTGGGCATTTTCGGAGAAATAAAAATTGTTGTTGTTGTACGAAGCAGAAACGCCGGCTCGTGCAAAAGGTAAATCGTACCTGAGACTTACAAATACATTGTCGGTTTTGTAGGCCACGTTTCTCTCGTATGAAACGGAAAAATAGGCTTTGGCTACCCTTTTTTCAATTTCTGCCTTGAATCTTAGCAATTGGTTGCTACTTACATTGTATTCAGCTGAAGGTCGAAAAACAAAGCCATTTTTCATTCGGTACGAAAGTGATAAATTAGAAGTGATGTAAGGCTCATTTTCACTTATCCAATTGAATAGGGTGGATAAATTAGCACTGTAATTTTTATAATATCCCGAGAACACGGCATCAAACTGATTGTAATTAAATGCATCGTAAGCAAATTGATTAAAATTCAATTTGGTATATCCCGACACTTTATTCATTTTAAAAGGCAGAGACAGTCTTACTTTTAGCTCTTCATTGGCATTAAAACGGGTTGCCAATTGTCCATCTACAAAGTCGGCATAATCAATTTCTAAAAAAGCACTTTTGCCAAAGTAGTAATTCAGCAAACCCTGTACTTTAATATTGTGCGCGTATTCCAGATTCAAAACCATTTTACTAAAAGGCTGAAATGCCAGCGTTGCAAACGGAATATATGGATAATCAGGAATGCTTGACAAATATTCCAAACCACCGCCAACAGTTATAAAACTATTTATTCCATAGTTTACAACTCCTTTCCCAAATCTACTACCTTCGAAATCCTGCAATACTCCACCCGCCATATTGTATTCCAATGTTTTGGCAGGCATAAACGTAAAAGGAACATTCTTGATACGTTCTTCAATGCGTTCCTCACCCATCGGGCCATAAAACTTAAGTTTTAAAGTTGTGTATCCATACACAATGGGCACTTTAAAAACAAATAACCCCGAAGCATCGGCAACGGTATAGTCAACCAATACATCGTTAATATAAAGTTCTACTGTCCAGTTGGGTTCTGTGTATTCGTTAATAGTATAAGAACCGGAAGCCTTGCGAATTGTAGTTGGAGTATTACTTAATGCTGCACCAACTACCGGTGCCTCTAAAAATGAAATGCTTTGATTATATATTTTCCCTAACTGGGCTTGCCTAATAGCGCTTTTGTCGTTATCAACCCAACGCCAGTTGTAATAAAGCTGCCGTTTATCAAATTTGTATTTATCATCGTAATAAACCGAAACATTTGCTTGCCCAAATAATAATTCGGCTCCAACTCCTAAAACAACTCTATTGTTTGCAATCTCATCTTTCGTTTGAAACGAGGTCAGCGACCAATCCATCATTCCTAACTTTAGGAAATGATAATCCCTTTTTATAATTGTATCGGCAATTATTTGTTCGTTTTTTAATTTTGATACATTCTGGTGCATTTGTTCTAAACGCATTTGTTTAATTACCGGCAACTCAAAATTAGCTTCCATTTTTATAGAAAGTGAACGGAAATTGAATACAGTAATTAACCCAAACGCTTCCGTAATTACAGTTGATTCAATATATATTTCCCCCGATTCTTTTATTATACCATTAAGAGATTTAATTGTTTTATTCTCGATAGTAATTTGTTTGCTATTAAAATCGATGTTATAGGTTTTGCTTTCATTTTCTATAAATCCGGCTAACTGATTTCCTTCTTCTTTCGAAACACATTTAACTCCAAGATTTATAAATAATTCTTCAATATTTATGTAAACGCTATTGCTTTCTGTAATAATAACATCTGTTTCAAATCTTAAATAACCATTTACTGAAAATTCAACCGATACCTCATCAAAAGAAACTATTGGATTTAAATCTATATCGATTATTTCATCGATTGCTTTTACATGAAATGAAGAAAAAATGATGCAGCATACCAATAACCCGATGCTAATAAGCATAGTTGAGAATATGCCTTTAAAAATATTTGGATTATTTAATTTTTTCTCTCTCATTATTCCTGAGTAAAAGTCATTGAAAAACTCCCATTGTAAATACCAGATGGCGATCCACTTGGTACATCAAGTGTACCCCCTACTCGGAGTGTAGTAATAAAATTACAATCGCTGCTTACCGGAAAATTTGAGCCACTCGGTCCTTTTTCAGTGGGTCCAATATTAAGAGTAAGTGAAGGCGCACCGTTGGTAATGGTTGTGGTAGGATCATAAGTTATAGTCACATTTCTTCCCTGACATAACTTAATATCGAAAATTGCAGGGTGTACAGTTGAACTGGATATTGATACAACACCACCCGTTGTCGAGACAATTCCTTGCCAATCGACAGTAATTGTCCCCGCCGAAACAACATAAAACATTCCAAAATCTATTGATTGTGTTGGTTGTACGGTTATGGTTCGTTGCGGCAAATCGGGTTGCGCATACGAAACACTTAAACAGAAAAAGAATACTGTTGTTAGAAACAACAATTTCGAAAAAGTTCTATTTAAATTTATTTTTTTCATAATTCTATATCCAACATTGACATCAAATAAATGAAACCTCACTAAAGCTGAATCTCCGCTTCCGCAACTACTTTTTTGCTTTGATTTATCGTGTAGAACACTATAATTTTTCCGCCACTAAAATTTACGCCTTTCGGTTTATGAAATTGCATATTAACTTTTCTCACAATACCTGGAGTATATACTGCCACTCCCCTTACAATTCCTAATTCATACATTTTATTTTCGCGGGAAATATAGTTTACGGTAATATCTCCGTACGTTGACATATTTCCTGTACGATTAATATTATAGTTCAAAAAATGGTTTGAATCTGCATCGTTGCTATATTTCAAATCTGAAATTGAGACAGCCGTACTTGATGTGCCTTTTCTAATAATAGTTGCTATGGAGATTCCATACACAGCTTCCAACTTAACAGAAATAGTTTTTGAATTTGCAACTTCATTTTCCTGCCCCAGTGGTTTGTTGTTTTTTTCGGCCCTGAAATAGAGGTGAGAACGATATTCTCCCACTTCCATTTTGTTAGTATTGTTTACCTGTACTTTAACCGTTTGCGATTCTCCTGGCGCCAAATCAACCCGGCGCGGAAAAAATCTTAAAAACGGAGTAGCGAAACGTTGCTCAAAATCGGGTTCGGTTATCCCTTCAAATTCCCCATTATCTTTCATTCGATACTCAACCAATGAAATATTATAAGTTGCCGAATCTTTGCCAGAATTAGCCAGCGTAATTTGCTCCACTCTATTACGTCCCTCAAATACAATACGTTTTGGGAAAATCAGTAAATCGCCTTGAGCAAAAACACCTGTTTCTATGGATAGAATAAAGGCAATAAAAAATACTGATCTAACCAAGATGTAGTTACAAATTACTTTCTCCTTTTTTATACCCATTTTAATTTAGATTTAATGTTTTTTACTTTTCTGAATGATTGTAAAAATAAGTGCTGCAAATTGCAGCACTTATTTTGGAATAAGCTTAATTGTAATTAACCGTTACATCAAAACCAGTTGCATTTGTATAAACACCTGCAACCTGCGAAACTCCAACATTAAGCGTAGCACCAACCGTAATAGTTTGGGCGCCTCCCGTGAGTGCACCTGTTCCGGAAGGTGTACTTGTAAAAGCATTTACAATCATTGTCTCAGACCCACTTGCTCTAGTAATAGTATGGTCTGTACTTGGTAAAGTTATGGCATAAGTATATACTCCTTCTCCTGTAACATTAAAAGAAGCCGCCGTTACCGTACCAGTGGTGACGGGTAAAGTTACGCCACCTGTAAGTGTTCGCGTACCGGCAGGTGCCAATATTACAGTACCTGCAGTACCAGTTACAGCTATTACCAAAATTCATATCACCTGAGTTTGATATTGCAATAGGTGTTACAATGGTAGCAGTTGCTGTGGCACTTTCTGTTGCCTGTGCCAACACTTTGTTTGAAAAACCAACCACCATTATGATGGCTAAAAAACTTAGAATAAATTTCTTCATTGATTTATGATTTTTAATTCATACTAAAAAAATTCTCTCTTTTTTGCATTTTAAACAGATGCTCGGCAATATATCTACTGACTTACAAATCGGGGATTAATGCTGTTCCCCTGAATTTTTTGTGTTTAGTGTTTTTCCTCATGTTTCGTGTCCCATATTTCTCTTTTATTTAATTTATATTTCGTCTGTTTATGATTGATATTTCACTCTACCTTTTTCAATTCGGACATATGTTTCTCTGTCGCTCTTTTTATGTTGAGTAAACCGAACAAATTGTACATATCTCCATCATGTTCCATATGGTCCCGAATACGATTCGACATATTCCAAATGGATTCGTACCTACTGTGTCCTAATTTTCTTTGAATTTCCGATACTGAAATTTTTTCATCGCAAAAAACAACTATTGCCATTACAAGATACCATATCTGAACTATGAGCTTTGAGTTTTCCATTATTGTACCACTTCGTAGAGTAGTTCTGGATTTGCACTCGCTGCATTGCCATTGCCATTTAGCTTTTAACCAATAGTGCTTTTGGCAACCACAATTTTTGCAGGCAATTACATCTCCTTCTTTATGTTTTCGTAAATTTTCTTTACAGGTATCTTCGTTTGGAAAATTTTTAATCAATAAATCAATATTCATAAAACTTGATATTTAATTTATTATTTACAAGTTAGTGGACAATAAACGTATAGCCAAAAATATGTAATTAAGACACACTTTTTATAGGTACTAAAGCGGATTCAGGTGGGAGAATAAACTGATAATAAAGGTTATAATTGCCTATTTAGGAGTAGGCATTTTTAACCCTTATTAATAAATAGAATTCATTTTACACACACAAAAGCCACCCCGCATTACGGGATGGCTTTCAATATCATCAAAAAAAATACTAACTACATTGTACTAAATACTCATTAATATCTTAGAAACAGTACTTGTTCTCTTCAATCATTTTATCCGCAATTCGGCGGCGCGCATCTTTTACATTCACACCTTTTGCGCAACTGTAATACTTGATTCCATTCATGAATTTTTTAAGATCATCTGCATCCTCAATAAATGAATTAACCGCATCTTTTGCCTCTTTGCGTATGAATTCAGCAGCATCGTAAACAATCACGTCAAGCATATCTTTGTTCAATTCAACATCACCACCCAAAACCTCTTCTTTCTTTTTTACACGGAGCATAGTAGATTCAGCAACAAAAACACGCATAATGATATTTGCGATATTGTTCAGGATTTCCTGTTCATCCATCATTTTACGGCCAAATTTTTCGGAAACTGCCTTTAATAACATTTTACCAATCGACTTGAAGTTTTCGATGGATGCCATTTTATTTTTGTAGTAACCTTCTTCACAACAACTGCAACCATTCAGGTTTTCAAGTCCTGCAATAATTGCTTCGCCCTGCCCGTATAAATCGTAGTCTTTTTTCGCACCGCGTTTATTCAAGGTATCGATGGTAACCAGGCGGTTGATTTCGTTGGTTCCTTCAAAAATACGATTGATTCGTGAATCGCGATAACCTCGTTCGATAGGCATTTCAGCCGAGTAACCCATTCCACCATGAATCTGAACACCCTCATCAACTACATAATCCAGCATTTCAGAACCATAAACTTTTAGGATAGCAGCTTCAATGGCATATTCTTCAAAAGCTTTTACAATAGCTTTTTCTTTCGTTAATGTATCAGCATGAGCTTCAATAAATTCATCCACATTTCGGCTTGTACGATACACTGCCGATTCGTTGGCGAAGATTCGAATTGCCTGTTCGGCTAATTTATATTTAATAGCTCCAAAAGTTGAAATGGATCTACCAAACTGCTTTCTTTCATTGGAATAATTCACCGACTGGTCAACGGCCATTTTAGCTGCACCCAGCACGCTGCCTCCCAATTTAATACGTCCCATGTGAAGAATATCGAGTGCAATACGGAATCCTTTTCCGCGATCCCACAACATATTTTCGACCGGTACAATACAATCTTCAAAGAAAATTTGGCGGGTAGAAGAACCTTTGATACCCAGTTTTTTTTCTTCAGCATTGAATTTAAGTCCCGGAAAAGTACGTTCAACAATGAAAGCACTCAAAACCCGGTCGTTATCAATTTTGGCAAAAACAATAAAAACATCGGCAAATCCGGTATTGGTAATCCACATTTTTTGCCCATTCAGAATATAATTTTTCCCATCCTCGCTCAAAGTTGCTTTTGTTTTTCCTGAATTGGCATCGGAACCCGCTCCCGGTTCAGTTAAACAGTAAGCACCAGCCCACTCGCCCGTTGACAATTTGGGCATATATTTCTTTTTCTGTTCATCGGTACCAAAATAAAGAATTGGCATTGAACCAATACCAGTGTGACATGAATAAGTTACTGCAAACGAATAAGCCGATCCCATTACCTCGCTCGACAGCATTGAAGTTACAAACGACTGACCAAAACCTTCCAGTTCTTCCGGAGTTGAAATACCAAGTAATCCAAGTTCCCCTGCTTTGTCGAACAAGCCACGAACAAAACCTTCTTCTTGTTTATCAATTCTATCGAGGTTTGGCATTACTTCGGTATCTAAAAAATCGCGACAAGTTTCCGCAATCATTATCTGTTCTTCGTCAAATTCTTCAGGTATAAAAATGTCTTTCGGGTCCAATTCTTGAACCATAAATTCACCACCTTTTACTAACTTTTCCATCTTTATTTTATTTTGTTTATTATATATTTTTGTTTTGAACCACATAGTCACATTAGAACACATAGATAACTAAAACTATTATGAACTATGTGTCTGTTGTGGTTAACGCTTTTCTTTTTATAATTTCAATGCCATTGCAACCAACTCCGCAATATCGTAATTTTTTACGTCTTCGTTTTTATTGGCATATTTTAATCCATCAGTCATCATTACCATGCAGTACGGACAGGCAGTTGCGACAACGTCCGCCTTGGTTTCCAAAACATCTTCGGTGCGTTCAATAAAAACCTCTTTATCACCTTTTTCGGCTTCTTTAAACATTTGTCCTCCTCCTGCACCACAACATAAAGCAAAACTTTTGTTTCGTTTCATCTCAACGAGCTGCGACGGAATTGCACCTAAAACTTTACGCGGTGCATTATATTCTCCATTTGCACGACCTAAATAACAGGGGTCGTGAAATGTAATTTTCTGCCCCCTAAATTCATCTGAATCTAATTTCAATTTTCCTTCGTCAATTAATTTCTGCAGAAATTGACTGTGGTGAATTACTTCAAATTTTGCCCCATAATCGGGGTATTCATTTTTGAATGTATTGTAAACATGCGGGTCGCAAGTTATTATTTTTTCTACTTCGTAGCCATCCAGAATTTCAATGTTCATTAAAGCCTGCATTTGGTAGAGCATTTCGTTTCCGGCACGGCGGGCAACATCGCCACTCGACGATTCTTCCGAACCGAGAACAGCATAACTAATTTCCAAATGAGTTAATACTTTTATAAAAGCCTGTGTAACTTTTTTATATCTATCGTCGAAAGCACCAGCGCTACCTACCCAAAAAAGGTACTCCCGTTTTTCGCCTTTTGCAAACAAGTCAGCCATTACCGGCACTTCCACTTTTATTTGTGTTGATTCCATAATTTCTGATTTATTTAGCTGATGAATTCATTGTTAATCCTTCTGCCCAAAGCATTCTATCGTCTTGTGCAAATTGCCAGGGTGCTCCATTATTTTCAATATTCGAGAAAATTGAATTCAACTCACCAGGAGCTGCTGACTCTTCCATCACAATGTAACGTCGCATATCGAGAATAATAGCAACCGGACTAATATTAATTGGACACTCCTGCGCACAAGCGTTGCAAGATGTACAAGCCCACAACTCTTCGGCAGTAATAAAATCGCCTAGCAGTGCTTTATTATCTGTCCACTCTTTGCCGTTCTTTACCAAAGCTGGTCCTTTCTCTTTCATCCGCTCACGAACATTCATAACTATTTTACGAGGCGAAAGCAACTTGCCTGTTAAATTTGCCGGACAAACCGAAGTACAACGTCCGCACTGTGTACATGCTAAAGAATCCATGTAGTTTTTCCATGTAACATCTTCAACATCCTTAACACCAAAACGTTCAATGTTTTCGTCCTCTCCTTCAGCAGGTTCAGCAAAAGCTGCCTCGGGGTCCATCATCAGTTTCACCTCTTTGGTAATGCTCTCCATATTTGTCATTTTCCCGAGCGGATTCAAATTGCTAAAGAAGACATTTGGAACCGACATAAATACGTGGAAGTGTTTTGAATAAGGTAAATAATTAGCAAAGAAGAAGATGCCAAGAATGTGTCCCCACCAATTTATTTCGTGTAACAGATGTGCTGTTTCTGATGAAATTCCAGCAAACCAAGCAGCAATAAATTGAGAAACGGGATAAACGCCTATAATTTCGTGTCCTGCAAATTTTGCGTCAATCAGGTAAAAAGTATTCATTCCCAATAAAGTTATCATCAGAAATAAAATAATTGAAAGTGCAATGTTTGCATCAACATGCGATTTGTGTTTCATTTCAACTCCACCAAAACGTTTAACATTCATTGCAATTCGGCGGAACAAAAATGCTGCTACTAATATGGCAATCAAAAATGCAAATACATCGCCGAATGCAAAAACAATATCGTATGCAATACCAAGAAATCCCAGAACACGTTCGGTTCCGAATAGTCCGTCGATTACCATTTCGATGCTTCCAACAATTATTACCAGGAATCCCCACCAAACCAATGCGTGCATAATTCCAATTACCGGGCGTCGCATAATTTTGGTTTGGCCAAACGCAACTTTTACAGTAACGGCAATTCGTTCTCCTAAATCGCCAACTGCAAATGCGGGTTTGGTTAATTTAAATAGTGCAATTAATTTTTTGCTTGTGTAGGCAAATGCACCCAAAGTTGCTAAAAGTGAAACCGCGAATAAGATTTGTTTTATCATTAGGTTTGATTTTTTAACAGATTATCAGACTATTAGATTTTTAGATTAATAGAAAGAAGAAAGGGCACAATAAAACAAAAATTTATTCCCCTCACCTGCTATTTCAATTATCTTAAAAAAGAAGAAACAGGGACTTTGCCCTGTTTTCAACTATTTATTTTTAGCTTCTTTTATAGCTTCAGTTAATGCAGGTAATACTTTTAACGCATCGCCAATAATTCCATAATCAGAGCTTTCGAATACCGGAGCATCGGCATCATTGTTAATAGCCACAATACATTTCGATGAACTTACACCTGCCATGTGCTGAATTGCACCTGAAATACCGGCTGCAAAATATAAGTTTGGTGCAATAATTTTTCCAGTTTGTCCGGTGTGTTCTTCGTGCGGACGCCAACCTTCATCTGACACAGGACGAGAACATGCAGTAGCTGCTCCCAGCACTTCAGCTAAATCTTCGATAGCTCCCCAGTTGTCGGCGGATTTCAAACCACGACCTCCTGAAACAACTATTTCAGCATCGTTTAATAAAATCTTGCCCGTCTGTTTCTGAACGTCTTTAACTACTGTTTTTGCTTCTCCAGAATTTGCAGCAAAAGTTTGGATAGCTGCAGAGCCACCGGTTTCTATTACTTCATATGAATTCTGAGCAAGGGTCAAAATTTTAACCTCGGTTTTTAATACAACATTAGCAAATGCTTTTCCTGAGAATACTTTTTTTGTAACCGTAAATGGTTCAACTGCTGTAGGAAGTTTAATTAAACCGGCACCAACAGCAGCTTTTAATTTAACTGACAAACGTGGCGCAATTGCTTTCCCGGTGTTGTTATTCGAAATAACAATCACTTTTGCACTTTCGGCTTCGGCAACCTGTGCCAAAATAGTTGTGTACAATTGGTTGTCGAGGCTTGTGTTTCCTTCAACTTTCATCACTTTTGACGCTCCGTAAGCACCCAATTTACTCAATTCTTCATCGGAAACATTGCCAATAGAAACGGCTGTTACAGATGTTCCCATCATTTTGGCAACTTTCGCTGCGTACGAGACCAATTCAAAAGATAATTTCTTAAAAACTCCGTCCCAATTTTCGGTATATACTAATACAGACATAATTTTAATTTTTTCAGGTTAAAGATTTAAAGAACTTTTGCTTCGTTTTGTAGCAAATCAACCAATTCAGCAACGTTATCAGCATCAACCATTTTACACGGTGATTTTGGCTGAGGTAATTCGAAGGATACAAAGTCGGTTAAATTTTCAACTTCGGCAGCAGAAACTACAGCCAAAGGTTTTTTACGCGCCATCATAATTCCGCGCATGGCTGCAATACGAGGTTCTTTTGCAATCCCTTTCTGAACCACTGCAACAAATGGAGCAGTCACGGAAACTTGTTCCTTACCACCATCAATATCACGAGTTAATTCAATGGCGTCTCCTGAAATATTTAAAGATGAAACGGCTGAAACAGAAGGAATATCTAACATTTCTGCTAACATTCCACCCACCATTGAACCGTTATAATCGCTTGATTCAATTCCAGTAAGAATAACATCAAATTCTTTATCTTTAATTGCTTCTGTTAATTGACTTGCAACTGCAAATGCATCGTTTGCACCGGCATCAATACGAATTGCATCGTCGGCACCAATTGCCAAAGCTTTTCGCATTGTTGGTTCGGCATCTTTACCTCCAACAGTTACAACAGTAACCGAACTCACCGAGTTTCCGGCATCCTCTTTCAACTCCATTGCCCTTGTTAAAGCCAACTCATCCCATGGATTAATAATCCATTGTACTCCGGTTTTATCGAAAGCAGTACCATCACCAAATTTTACTTTGGTAGTTGTATCCGGCACATTTCCTAAACAAACTACAATCTTCATTTATTTCGTATTTAATTTAATCTTATAATGCATTTTTTAGAGTAAAAACACGCTTCTAATTTACTCCACAATTTTATTCATTTTGAACAAGTTGACAAATATAAAAACTGAGTTAAAACTAACCAAAAAAACTACTTGCACATAAAATCTAAACTTTGTTAAAAAC
>Ga0307988_1000571_pt1 | contig 25032 bp, 27 predicted proteins | sample EllFjometagen183_FD_203166 | JGI IMG/M metagenome (GOLD analysis project Ga0307988, IMG submission 203166) | Marine microbial communities from Ellis Fjord, Antarctic Ocean - #183 | ecosystem: Environmental > Aquatic > Marine > Unclassified | place: Southern Ocean | collected 2014-10-08 | reverse complement strand
CCTTATAGTATAGGTACGGGCAAGGACTTTTCTTTCGAAATAAAATGAGGTACACTTTCCCCCGGTTCTGAACTTTGGACCCTGAACCGTTGAACCGTTACAAAAAAGTTTCACCTGGGAAATTAAACATAGAGGATAAAATAATGGATGAATACCTCCTGAAACAGATGCACGTTGAAGCCAAAGCCATATTCAGGGAGTCCTTGCGCCCTGTGAACCCTTTCGGAGCCGTGAAAAATTTTGTGCGGGTTAAAAAAGACCAGCTCATCCTTGGAAAAGATGGGGAAGACTCCACCGTGCTTGATCTGACTCAATTTGACCGTATTTCCCTCGTGGGCGGGGGGAAAGCCACCGCACCCATGGCCAAAGCCATGGAGGCGCTTCTGGGGGATAGGATTCAGACGGGAATGATCAATGTGAAATATGGATTCACGGAAAAGCTGCAGGTGACCCGGATCGTTGAAGCCAGCCACCCCCTTCCCGATGAAAACGGGGTCAAAGGGACTGCGGCCATTATGAGTTTCCTGGCAAAAGCAAATGACAAAGACCTCATTATATCACTCATATCCGGAGGCGGCTCCGCATTGCTATGCCAACCCGCTCAGGGAATTCCCCTTAAAGAGAAACAGGCATTAACCGGCATGTTGCTCGATTGTGGGGCCAGTATTGACGAAATCAACGCGGTTCGAAAGCACATATCCGCCGCCAAAGGAGGGCAGATGGCCCGTGCAGCCTTTCCGGCCACTGTGGTCAACCTGATGTTGTCTGATGTGGTGGGGGACAAAATGGATGTCATCGCATCAGGCCCCTTTGTGCCGGATCCTTCCACCTTTGAAGACGCGTTGGGTATTTTAAAGAAATATGATTTGAAAAGTGTTCCCGAAAGCATTGCTGGACGTCTGGAAGAGGGCGCACAGGGCCGGATTCCCGATACCCCCAAAGCAGGAGATCCGGTTTTTCTGTATGTATCAAACATCATTGTGGGCAGCAATATCCTGGCGCTTGAGGCAGCCGAGAAAAAAGCCAAGGCGCTTGGGTATAACTCCCTGATCCTTTCATCTCTGATCGAGGGGGAAACCAAAGACGTGGCCCGGGTCCATTGTGCCATCGCGCGGGAGGTATGTCGGAGCGGCAGGCCCGCCCAAAAACCGGCCTGTATTATTTCAGGGGGAGAAACCACCGTGACCATCCGGGGCAAGGGGTTGGGAGGCAGGAATCAGGAGTTTTGTCTGTCATCGGCCTTGGAGATCGCCGGACTTCCTGACAGAATGGTTGTATTAAGCGGGGGGACAGACGGCAATGATGGGCCAACGGACGCGGCGGGAGCCATGGTGGACCCCTATACTGTCGAGCGGGGCAGAAAAGAGGGGTTGTCGGCCGTTGATTTTTTAAACAACAATGACGCCTACCACTTTTTCGAAAAAACCGGAGATCTCCTCATGACCGGTCCTACCAACACCAATGTTATGGATGTGAGACTCCTATTGATTCGTTAGCCTGACAAAGTAACGTGAACCATCTTCTGGAGGAAGATCATTACATGTCAGTCGAATGGAGTTGCAATGAATGGGGTGCCAGATCGGTAAACGGACCCTCATAACCTCGCCCATGCAGGCCTTTGATTGGAACGCGGTGAGCTTTGGCAACGATTGCATTATCAATGGCGTCCTGCGGCCTATGTGCTGTATGCACCGGTTTTTCGTGACCCCGAGGTAACAAAGCTCTGCGAGTCGGTCTTGACCATTGCCGAACTACAGCGAGCGGAACGCTTTGTAAGCGAACACGACAAGGCCCACTTCAAGCAGCGCCGTGCGTTTCGCCGTTTCTGCGGCGCCACCGCCCTCGAATCATCACAACCCTTACAGCAGGTCCTTTTTGAGGAGACCGAAAAGGGGCGGCCCTTCCTTTCCAGTTTGCTGAAAATAGTGGCCCGTATGGGATTGGTATCGGTCCCCATATATTTGTTCAGGAATCCCTCCGAAACCTTTCCGCCGTTGGACACCAGGGAATAGGGCACTTGAGTATGAAGGATGTCAGCAAGCGAGTCGGAGATATTAGCTGTCCCCCTGAAGGCCAGGTATATATTCTTACCCTCGGTGGCGATGAACGCAATCGGCACTACGCTCGTGTCATTATTGCATGTCAGGTTAATAGAGCTGTCAACACCTTCATAAATAACCTCCTCCAGTTGAAATGGTGCAGGCACAGTAATCGCGTCCTTGCCAGTTTCTATACACTGGTTCAGCTGTTCATATGCGACCAGACTCAGTTCCCCGAGGGTAATTGCTGTTTCGAGATTGAATTCCCCGCCGGGTTCGGGTTCAGAGTTGGTACTGTCATTGCTGCCGCTGCATCCGATTGTCAGCCCACTGCGGCAACAGCGGCCTGCCGCCCAGCATGGCTTCGGCTTTTTTGTGTCTCATGCTGCTGGATCATTATTTTGACGGCGCCTATTATCCCAAGGGAGGCAGCACGGCCCTTCGGGATGCCTTTCTCACCGGACTTCGTGGGCACAAAGCCGTTCTGACAGCCGGTGCACCGGTAACACGTATCGAACGTCGGGGGGAGGAATTTTGTGTCTCTACAAAATCCGGCGATCAATACACGGCCAGAGCCGTGGTCAGCAATGCCGATCCCATCATCACCTTCCGGCAATTGGTCGATCCCGCACGCTCCCCAAGGCCACCATACCCTGCAGATCATCAGCGGGTTCGGCTATAACCCCCTTTTTGCCCTGGACCGGTACCCGTAGCAGACAGCGTGGCGAGGCTTACGACCATCTGAAGAATCGTTTGGGTATGCAGCTCGTACGATCTGCGGAACGGTATCTCCCCGGTCTCAGCGATCACCTGGAGTATGTGGAGTTCGCCACGCCCCTCTCCAGTGAATATTGGGTCAACAGCTTTCAGGGCGCCAATTTCGGTCTGGAACAAACCCCGGGCCAGTTCGGCGCGGGCCGCTTTTACGACTGTACGGCCGGCATTGAGGGGCTGTTTCTGGTGGGTTCCGGAACGATCAGCGGCGGTGTGCTGTCCTGCATGGCATCTGGTGTGTGGGCAGCCAGTCAGGTCCTTGATTTCCTGAACACCTGATCCATTTTGCGGCATCGATGCGTAATATGCCGGAAGTGGCCCGATAACCTAAGGTCGCCACGCCTCAATATTGATATGGGCGCAACAATACAAAAACAAATAGCGGGAGGATTGATCATGACTACCAGAGATGCCTATTTGGAAAAGCTCAAAGCGCAGCTTGACGAATGGGATAAGGATCTTGACAGATTAGACAGAGAAACATTGAAGGCGGATGCAAAGACGAAAATAAAGTACGAAGAGCAGATCAAAGAGCTTCGTCAAAAGGCGGAAGAGGCACAGCAAAACCTTACAAAGATCCATGATGCCGGTGATGATGCCGATGACGATGCCTGGGAGGATCTCAAGCAAGGAGCAAATACCTTATGGAATATGTATGAACACAGTTTCAAAAAGGCTAAATCTGATTTTAAACGGGGCTACAGGGAAGGTTTGGAAGAATAACAATAAACAGCATTTGATCCGGATGTGTGGTGCTTTCTTTGCCTTTCAGGCCAACAAGATACGCACGATCATGAATTTCTTTTGGCAGGGCCCTTCCACACGTACGGCATAATCGTAACGAGGCGATGTTTCATTAGGCATATCCATATCATCGATAAGGTTAATGCCGCCCACAAAGGCAATCTTCCGGTCCACGACTACTATTTTCCGGTGCAGATGACGCAATCTCTGTCGCTTAATCGTCCAGGGCGATATTTTGGGCCGGAACTTCAGCACCATTACGCCAGCCGCCTCAAGGAATTCGACCATGGTTTTCGGCAGACCATTGGAGCCGAATCCATCGACCAGAACGTGGGTTTTTACCCCACGAAGGGCCGCCCGTCTGAGCGCTTCCGCGATGCGTCGTCCGGTATTGTCATTTTTGAAGATATAGCTTTCCAGATAAATTTCATGAACCGCCCGGTCCAGTGCCGTTTCGATGGCCGGGAAATAGGCCTCGGCGTTTTGCAGCAGGGTGATCTGATTGTTTGAAACAACGCGGGTCACAAAGGGTTCTTCAATCAATTTGTTGAGCCCTGGCAGCTCAATGCTTTCGTCACTATTTGATTTTTTTGATGCTATACTTTCAGCATTGTTCAAAGAAGGGATCCCTTGGGAGAAGCATGGTGCAGCGATACTGAAAATGAGTGCCAGGAAAATTCCAACACAGACGTACATCGGTAGACAAATTACAAGAATATACCCTTTCCTCAATGGGTTCTTTGGTTGATGCACGTCCACACTCCTGCAAATAAAGCCAGTTGGGTCTTCTTCCAACTATCTACCCGGAAATTGCTGCCTGTTTGCGCCCATATCCGGCCTCGTACCCGTGGGCCCTTCCCGACGACCCGATGCTCCTCTTTCGGGAGTCTCCATCTTATAACCAGGATTGGGAGCTTCAGGACGTGTCGATTTTGACGGAATAGCCGTTGGGTTTGCTAACCTGGGAGCGTCTGTTGGTGCAGTTCTTCCGTCAGTCCCGATCTTCCTTGAAGTTTCCGGTTGTCCAAATGACCTTCTTTTCAGAGGCTCAACAGTGGGATTTGTTTTGGGAGTCTTGTAGCGAACAGGCGGCACTTTCCCGGCTGGGGAACCGGTTGTTTTTGACTGACTGCCGGGTTGGCTTGTCAGGCGGGGAGACTTCGGTGCGGTTCTTTTGTCAATCTCGATTTTCTTTGAACTTCCCGGCGCCTTTGAAGATCCTCTCTCCAGAGGCTTCGTTGCGGAATTCGATTGTGTATTTTTATAACGATTCGAAGTTGTCTTCTTCGTGGATGCTCGTTCGAGCGGTTTTGCCACGATCGGAGAATCCGGAAGTTTCACCCTGTCTACATTGATCTTTTTGGCAGATCCCATAGACGGTTTGGCCAACCCCCGAGATTCCAATTTGAGCCGCTGATTGCTAAGATTGCGGAGCTGTTTGCCATGCTGTTCGATTTGCGTGCGCTCATTTCTGCTCAAGGATTCGAATCTTGGCAGATCCTCCCTCTTTTTTGTTAATGGAAAAAAAGGCTTTTTAGAAGAACGTCCCGAAGGACTTGATATCAGTGATGCTTGTTGGAGTTTTCTCGACTCATGGAGGTTTCTCGGCGGCCTGGCCGCCTCATTGTTGCGACGTAATTGATAGGTTCTATGCAGATCCCTTTCCCAATTGGGATTTTTCCGGTGCTCCCAACGCTGATGTGCATAAATGGGGTCGTATCCGTGACGCCTTGTATGGGGTGAAAACCATGGAAATATGCCTCTTTGATAATATCGGGGGGCATAATAATCACCAAAATAGTAGTGGTGATAGCCTGGACGTAAGAAAAGGCAGTCTGAAAAAATCCTAACGTCAATCATAAATGATGGTGTAAAATAGAAGCCGCTTCCGAAAGACACGCCGAAACCAAAAGCAACCGGTGCAAACAGCACGCCTCGAAAACCAACAGCAAAATCCCAGTAACCCCCTACAAAAACATACCCCCGGGGTGTCCACACATAATGTGCGGGCATCCACACCCAGTCAGGCCGCATCGCCGCCCAATAACCGGGACGCCAAGCGTATGCATTACTATACCATACCCAACTGCCGGGTATCCAAGTTTGATTCGATGAGGGCGCATTGACATTGGGTCCCGCCTCAACCGATTCCGGAGGTTCGGGCAGGTACGTCGTGGCACTATTTTTCTCAGGCGCCCAGTAACCTGAAATCCATTGATAGCCGTCCCCGGCGGAGTTGACCCAATATCCGGGGATCCATTGCCGACCAGGTGGGACCACCCGCCAAGTGCCGCTGATCCAAATAAAATCGTTTCGATCATCGTCCCATCCCCAGTACCCTGGAATCCACTGAGCATCACCCTCGGGTTTCTGTTCCGGTGGAACCTCGTTGATGACCTCCGGCGGCAATTTCGGGACTATGATTCCCGGTTCAGGATCAAATGCGATGGTCTCGGCAAATGCTTCGTGTATAGGGCCGTGTGCGAGTACATCTATTTGCTCCTCATCATAAGGTAAATTTTTTTCTGCAGCCACCGCTGGAAGTGCACCGAGTGTGCCCCCCAGCAGTCCCAGCAACGCCAATATACAAATATTTAGAATTATATCTCGAAACATGGCTCGATCTCCTTTATTCTTTAACCGCATGGCTGTCCACGCTAAATCCGTTTTTGGGCCTGATCCAGAGGTGTGTTCGTTCTATCGTACCCCAGTGCAGCTTCAACATTAATTCTGTATTCCCAGGTGACCGGAGTGATGGCCGAAAGGTAATGCAGAACTGATTAATTAATCTCCTTACTGAAAAAAGAAGTGCAACCCCAGGCCGAAATACTCGATTGTGCTTTCATAAAACTGTCCATTGGGTGATTTCCCATTATAATACTCCAGCAGCAGCATAAGCTTTCGGCCTAGAATTTCAGGATTTTCAAACTGTATTCCCGCACGCACCGACAGATCCGTATTCCAACCGCTTTCCTACCAGTTCTGGATGTCTGCAGCCGCCACGGGAGACAGGGCGCCGTTCAACCAGGACCACGGGCTGTGAAATTCCAGGCCGACCTGACTGTACCAAGGCTCGAAATCAGAAGGAGTGCGATCAAAAAGATACCCGCCTCCGGCATAGGCACGGAGTCCTTTGGGAAAATCATAAGAAAACAGGGTATCAAAAGCGTTATAGCTCAGATTTTTTCGCTCTGCGGCATTTCCCCTTAAGATATATTCATCACCCAGGTGCGAACTTTGGTGAAATATGCGCGTCATATTGGTAAAATTTTTCTTCTTGATGGAGACTGGAATCCCCACCCGATAGTCCGCATTGATCAAATCAAAGGATTCAGCACCCAGGTCGAAAATGGGAAAAACACCCGCCTGAATGCCCACCTCCATGGTGGATTGCCAGGGGCCGCGAAAACGATAGATGCCGAACGTCTCGCCGAAACTGACGGATGCCACATCCGTAAGCAAATCGCCTTTCGTATATCGCTGGTAGGAAGCTGAAAACCGTGGCCATCGGGGAGCGGCAATCAGCGGTCGAAACAGCTGTGTTTCAGGCAGAAAAAACGGCAAAGACCCGTCCAGTGAAACCGTTTCTTCCTTGTCAGTTTCGGCTGCAAAAACTTTTTGCGGATATTTTTCATTCAAAAAAAAATGAACCTTGTAGTGGGATAATCTTTTGTCATCCTACTTTCCATTACCTTTTTTATTATTTTTTTTATTATCCTTTTTATCAGATTTTTCATGTCGAGGCTGAGACTGTTGTGCCTGGTGTTGTTTCTGTACCTTTTTATGTTGTCCTTGGGAGTTCTGTTGGCGCCGCAAATCTCTGACGCCCCAAGTGTTTTGCTTCTCCCAATGTTTGTCATGTTCCCATTTGTTCCAGTTCCTTTGAACTTGATTGTGAGGTATTCGTTTGTGCTCCCATTTATGCCCTTTCCATTTATGCCCCCTATAGTCATCCCTCCAATGTGAAGGCACTTGACTATAAAAAGGTGGAGCGTGTTTATAGTGACCCCAACCTGAATCATAATTCCGAGAGCGATACCAACGCCCTTCCCACGGACGCCACCACCAACCACCGTGGAAGAAGATGTCCACATCTACGTCAGGGTCGGCATATACATATGTCTCAGGTATCACAACCAATTGTGGAGGCGCCGAAAATACGATAGCGGGAGGCAAAGGAATATTCACGCCTATATTCACACTCACATCCACTGCCATCGTCGGAATATGAGATAAAAGTACCAATGACCAAACTATTGTTCCAAAAAGTAAAAAACGGATAACGATATTTCTCTTTTTCATAGCAGTTACTCCTTATTTGTAAGCACCTCACCTTGATATCCACATCTTTCAAGAAAGGGCCATTCTATCTAGGACCCGCCTAAATGTCCTTTTTGCCAACGCTCACATCTTTTCTTTCACTTTATGAATCTCGCTATTCATACTCCTTTCATGAGCTGATGGTCATAGCATATTCCCAAATTCAGAAATCTCTCCGACCTTTCTGCCGTCTAACACATCAAATATTTCCATTATGATATGCTCAAGTTTTGTGCCAAACTGGATGAGCGCACCCTATTTGATCCAAAGCATTGATTTATAAATTAATATTCAAAATCGAAAGGTTGGTGGAGGAATCGAAATGGTGGTCAAATATGACCACAACCTTTGACATCTTTTTAGGTAAAGTGAGATCCTGAGTGGTGAACGCCGTCTTCCAGACCTGAGAAATCTCAAAGATGAACTTTCAGGGTGAGCTACGAAGACACGGTTTCCTCTGTTAAGGGGCAAGAAAAAATCTTGCGAGTGTATATGTAATCATAAGGGCAACAGCGGCGGGTGTCAAGGTAGTTGTCACCTAACTAAAACTCCGATATAAGGAATAAGGTGGTCATTAGCTTGCCGGAAAAAAGGCCGGTCGAAATTTTTCAGGATTTTTTATCACCCAGCGGTTCAGTGTACTTGGCGTAGATCTGGTCGCGGGTGATATTGAGTTCTTTTTCCGTATCGCGGACCGGAACATCTGCCAGCATGAAAACTTCATGTGAAGGGAAGATGCCGAAGTAATCGTTCGCGAAGACAATGAGTTTGTTTTGATTAAGGACCTTAAGTTTTCGCCGGTACATCTCCCAGGTACTCGGTTTGCCCAGGGCTTCGAGTTTCAGTTGATCTTGCTGCCATTTTAGGAAGGCTGTGGTGAGTGCTTTCATGGCCATGGTCATGAATACTTGAACATGGACCCCTTCTTTCGTTTTTTTGGGCGGGTCCCGACGAATTTGACCTGGTGGTTACCGATATGGGTATGCCCAAAATGAACGGATTGCAACTATCTAAAGAAATCAGAAAGATTCGGTCAGGGACCCCATTGTCATCTGTACAGGCTACAGTAAACAAATAGATGAAGAGAAGTACAGGCAAATCGGCATACCGGCCGGAATCATGGCTGCCTTTATCTTTGTCATGATGCTTTATATCAGCCGGGTCTATGTGGCAGGTCCTCTGGGGTTCGGCCCGGCCTTCCAAGAAGGCCTGAGAGCACTTTATCACATTCAAGAAACCACCTGGGTTTCGAATTCTTTTTCTATAGGATATTGTTGTGATCCGTGATACGCCCAAGCGAAAGCCCTTCAAAACACCTGGATTGCCACGAAGCTTGAGTTGAAAGAGCTCTTCCGGGTTTTTGACATAACTGCTATTATGCCAAACGGCTGCAACGTGTGATATCATCATTTGGGCGGACGTTCAGAGGGTTGAGATATCTTCTACCTCTCACCATTTTCTGGATGAGGTGAAACTGGTTGATGCCTCTTCATGCATCAGTTGCTGAAGGGTGGGGATATGAGCTCAGTATCAAAATGATGGACCAACTATTTCCGATTCTGAAAGCAGCATGTCAGTTCATTGACTACAGAAAAAATATTTTATCGACTGTGCTCCTGATTTTAAATTTATGGATCAGGGGGGGCGTCGTGAGGCGGCTATATGCCGTCGGGGTGTCTTAACCAGGCATGGTCAGTCGCGGGGAAAGCCAACCGCACGTCCGAGTCTATGCGGGGGGCGCTGGGTAACCGGCGTTCCTATCGTGCGAGCATAAATGAAGAGTGGAGGAACAAACTTTTCACTCTTCACTTTTCACTTCGAAACGGGATGCCGCTCATTCCACCGTTGAATGAGGTAGGGTTTCGCTGTTTCAAAAGTGGCGCAGTCATTTTCGATGGCCTCTTCCGCCTGCTGCATGGACATTTTTTCCGTCCTGATGACAAAAGAAAGGGTGCGGCCGAAATAGAGGGGGATCAGGGAATCCATGGTGTCATCTTCGCTAATGCCCACTTCCCCGTATGAAGCAGCCACGTCAAACAGTAACCGGGCCCACAGGTCCGTGGGAAAGCTGAACTCCTGTTGTCTCATGTCCTTGATCTCCAGGAGTTTCTTGTAAATATCCGGCGTGAGGATCCTTTCCCATATGTCTCTGTATTGATCAAATCCCGCGTGAAACTGGGTCAGCAGGTTTTCTCGGTTTACGGAAACCTCGGGCGGCATTTCCGTTTCGCCCAGACCGAACCCGTAAATGGCGGTGGGTCGGCTGTACTTTACCTTGAGCCAGTAAGGCGCAAACTTTTTCATCAAGGAAAAGATGGTGCCCACCACCTGCCGGAACATGGGTCCCAGGTCGCTTCCGGGATCCTTGGTGCGGTGAATTTTGGGCCGTCCCATGAAAGCCTGACAGATTTGTGCCTTATTGTTCATGGCAAGGGTGGTCATCCAAATATCGATTCCGAAATTGGCCACCGCTTCATTCCAGGTGTTGCTTTCCAAGTATAAGGGCGCCAGTTTCCCGCTGAACCCGAAATCCCCGCCGATGGGTTGGCGGACCCGTCTGCCGTAGAGAGACCTTGTCATGGGGTAGGCAATGCCGTTGGTAATGGTGCCATCATATTTGTGCCGGATATACAGGGGGGCCACATAGGAAAACCCACTGAAGAGCGGTTCCCCCAGGTGTTTGATCCACTCGGGGGTGATGCTTTTGAGATCCGCGTCCACCACCACCACGGCCTTGGCTTTAAGATCCACCACCTTTTGAAACAGATTTTTGAAGTTGTTTCCTTTTCCCTTAAGTCCCGGTTCAGTGGAAAGATAAATTTTGGGCGTTTGGGTCGGCGTCTTCAGGAAGGCCTCCCGTGTATGATCCGGCGAGTTGTTGTCACAATTGATGATGACAGCGTCAACCTCGCTGAAATATTTCCGTAGCCCTTCATCGGCCTGGGTGGTGGGATAACTGATGGCGTCAGCTTCTTTGTAGGAAGGGATACAGACCACCATTTCCGCTTTCTTGATGTTTTCCGGGTTTATTTCTTTTTCAAAGCTATCAGGCATCGGCCTTCTCCTTGCTTAGACTTAAGATATTCAAAATGGCTTCGTTCCAGCCTTTTGGACCTGGATATTTTGTGGTTTCGAGGTTCGGGATTTCCTTTTCAAGATCTGGAAAATGATGTTTTGAGAGAATCAGTACTGGAAAATCCGCACGTAAAAGCATGGGAAAATCATTTGGGCTGTCGCCCAGGGCAATGGTAGGAATAGAGTCGAATTGCCCCTTTGAGTGATATTCTGAATTATACCAGGACGTAATCCGTGCCATGGCGTTCCCTTTGTGGTTGTTGCCCAACAGATGGTGAAAGCGACCTCCTGAGACGATCGTCAGGCCTCTTTGGGCAGCGTGTTCATGGAGCGGCCCCAGATCGTCAGGCGTCTCTCCTTCAAAAATAAAGGGTTCATCATATTCCCGCATGGCGGCAAGACGGGCGGCGTCTTCGTCGAGACCCGTCAGCCGGGAAATTTCAGTAACAGCCATCTCGGAAAATCCCTTCAGGGAAACGCCCAGGCTTTTCCGCATATGGTTCAACGCGCGAACCAGGTGGGTGTAGGGCGTGCCAAAAGACCACTGCCAAAGGCCGTCTGATCCCTCTGAGTCTGGGATTTCCGATGGAAAGGCCCCGGCCGGTGCATCTTGAAAGGTTTCTCGCGGAAAGAATACGGCCCCGCCATTTTCAGATACAAAAGGAGCCGAAAGATCTAATTTGCGACGCAATACATCCATTTCAGCCCTGGTTTTACTGGAGACCAGAATGACCGGAATGCCGCTTTTTCGGCAGCGATCAAGTGCCGGAATGGCCTCTTTCCAACCGTAGGTATGGTGATCCAGCAGGGTGCCGTCCAGGTCGGTAAAAACCAGATGGGATGGCGGAGATGAATTCCGGGTGAAAAAAGCATCAACCATGAGCCCTCCCGTCATCGCGTCAGGAAAAACGTCTTTTCTCACTTTCCACCACTTCAATCAAATCGTAAAAGATCGTTGGCAGTTTATTGCTCACCCGTTCCCAGGAAACCGTTTGGGGTGTTTCGAATAGCTGCTTTTCAGTTTTCTGCTCTACCTGTAAAATGGTCTGGGCCAGCCCGCTTTTGAGAAATTCGCCGAATTCATTATGAGAGTTGACAAATCGCAAGAATTTCTCCGTCATGCGGTAAGGGGCTGTGAGCATATCCCCGGCTTCAAGAATGGAATGGGTGAAAACTTCCTTGATCAGGAATTCTTCCTTGTCGCGGTCGTATGTGAGGCCGCTGAAGTCCGCGTCATCGGAATATTTCTTGACCTGTCCTTCAGCCACGGCCTGGTAAGTGACTGTCAGATCTCTGAAAAAGGTATCGGAGATTTCCAGGCCCTCTTCAATAATCAAGGCATTCATGAGCGTTGTGACGATGTCAATGGCCATCCGGTTCAGGCCTTTTGTGCGGTCCTGGCTGGAGATATCCTGATGTTTATGATCGAAAGGGTCTTTTGTGAACATGACCTGAGCCGGTGCTGAAGATTTTCGATACACTTCGATGAGGGTGAAAATCTCCACGCCCCAGTTGGTGGCAAATCGCATCTTTTTCAGCAGGTCCACATGAAAAGCCACCTCACCGCTGAGCTGATACTTGAAGCTTAGGAGAAAGTCGATGAGATTCAACATTTTCTGGTCTTTTGTCTCAGAAAATTTCCGTTTCAGTGCGATGAGAAGGGGGTCAAGGAGAAGCCTTTTGACCCGACCGTAGATCTGATTGTCCTTGATTCTGGAATAATAGGCTTTGGAAAAATCATAATTGAGGACCACCACCGGGTAGAAGAGTCGATCCAGCTGTACCCGCTTAAAGGTTCGAATATCCGCGTCGATGAGGCCGATGGTTTCAGCGCCCAGGGCCATGGCGATCCCGAAGCTCAGAAACATGTTTTTTCCTTTGCCCGGTTCGCTGATATTGAACCCCGCTTCGTTAAGCTTTTCGTATATGCCCAGAAACCCCGGACCGTCATTCCACTGAATCGTGTAATTCTGGATCCCAAAATTATTGATGAGATCCCTGAGCTGCACCGCTTCCTCTTCCGTGGCCCGGTCTAGGCCAAAGATAATCTCGGAGACATAGTTGATGTCTTTGAGCTGCCTAAGGATGTTTTCGAAAACCGGATGATTTGCGGGGTCGGTATATTCGCTGGCCAGAAGCGGCAGAATCAGGACCGTTTTTTTCCACCTGGAATGAAGCGTCAACTGCTTTCTCAGGTGTTCCCGATCCTGTCGGAGAATATGAAATGAAGTGACCCTGCTGTTATTTTGAGAAAAATCAGAAATGGCCGGACTCCTTTCGTGGTTTCAATTTACCCCAGGTTAAAGGCGCATGGCGAAAAACGGTAAATATCGCAGCTTGATTTTTTTCTGAACTTAAACAAAACCATAGGGTTTGTCAACAACCCATTGGGCTTGTGCCGTGCCATTCTTCCTCGCTTTCCATCAGTGGATTTTTTCTTGAATGGTCTGTCAAAACCTGCTAGATATCATGTCCGTAATCAAAGGATTCGGTGTGATACCCCAAAAAAAATAAAGAGAATAAACCATGATTCCGTCAATCAAAGAGTGCTACCGCTACATGGACAAGTACCACATGCTTGCCCATATCAAAGCCCATTCGGTGGTTGTGGCAAGGGTGGCCCGCATGATTTCCCGGGGGCTCAGGGAGGTGAATCCGGATATATCTGTTTCAAAAACAACGGCCGGAGCATTGTTGCATGATATCGGTAAAACGCCGTCCTTAGATTCAGGACGGGACCATGCGGAAATCGGAAAAGAGATCTGCATGGAAAATAACCTGGATGAAATTGCTCCCATTGTTGGGGAACATATCAAATTGAAGAAATATCGTTTAAACGGTGCCGATTCTGAAAAGGAAGTGGTTTTTTATGCGGATAAACGGGTCAACCACGACAGGATCGTTACCCTTAAAGAACGGGAAGATTATATCCTCAAACGTTACGGGCGAGATCAGGAAGACCTCTGCCGGAGGATAAAATCGAATTTCAGGTTATGCGGGCAGGTTGAAGAAAAGCTGTTCCGCAAACTAAAATTCAGCCCCGAATCCTTTCTGGAAATGGATGGGGCTGAAATTGAGAGCTTCGAAGAGGATCTGGAGATTCCAGGTCCTTATTGAGGCTTGGCTTTCTTTTCTTTTTTCTTCTTCTTTTTCTGCTGACGTTTGCTTTCAGCAGCCTGCTCTTCCGCCTGCTTTCTCTTCTTTTTAGATACTTTGGGCGTTGCTGCTCTTTCCGCTTTGGCTTTGGCCATCTCCTCCACTTTCTTCTCTTTTTCCTCGATGACCGCAAGCCGGTCGCGGGTCTCTCTCATTTTGGCCCGGATTTTTTTGATCTCGGCGTCCTTAGCGGCTTTTTCGGGTGCAACGTCTTTTTCAGCCAACTGAGCGAACCGCAGTTTCAGCTGTTCTTCCCAGTAGGCCATTTGCGCCAATCTCGATTCCTTGTCTTTTGATGCCATTGTTTCATCCTTTCTTTACGATAATGGTTTCCGCCCCGGGGTTTTGTTTAGTTCTGCCCGGAATTCGGCGGAATCGACACCCTTCTTATCAGGAAATGCCACAATAGTAAAGAACCCCGCATCAATTCTTTTCGAGACTTCCAACCACATCTTTCCATATGGTCTTCACAGCTCGGCAGGCTTCTCCCTGTTCGTTAAACTCCACAATGGTTTTTCCTTCCACCATGGCTCGGGTGAAGTCCGGATCAAAGGGAACCCTGCCGATCACTTTTATGTTCTTTTCCCGGGCAAAAGCCTCAATGGCTTTTCCCATTTCAGGGTTGATATCGAATTTATTGACACACAGCATGGCCGGCACCTTGAAAAATGCCGCCAGTTCCGAGACCCTCTCCATATCGTGTTTTCCTGAAACGGTGGGTTCGGCAACAATCAAAACCGCTGATGCGCCGCCCATGGAGGCAATTACCGGGCAACCCACACCGGGAGGGCCATCGGTAAGGAGATAATCAAGCCCTTTTTTTTCAGCTATTTCCCTCCCTTCCTTGCGAATGAGGGCCACCAGTTTCCCGGAGTTTTCTTCTGCGATTCCCAGGCGTGCATGGGCCATGGGTCCGAAACGGGTATCCGAAATAAACCATTCACCACAGGTGTTGATGGGGAATTCTACGGCCTTTTCAGGGCAGAAATAGTAACAGACGCCGCACCCTTCGCATTCGATTGCGTCCACCTCATAATCTTCGTTGATGGCATCCCATCGGCACAGTTCCCGACAAAGACCGCATTCGGTACATTTATCCGGATCGATTTTCGCTGTGTGACCGGCATCAAAATCGTGACGTTCTTTGATTTCAGGCGCCATGATTAAGTGAAGATCCGCCGCATCCACATCCGCATCGCAAAGGACCTTTTTTTTGGCAAGGGATGCCAATGCTGAAATAATGCTGGTCTTTCCCGTTCCACCCTTGCCGCTGATAATAACGATTTCTTTCATGATACGCTCCTTTTCCGCTCTGCAATGGCTTCTATATCACGGGAAAGTTGAACAAATTTCTCTTTCCATTCCGGCATGGCTGTAACAATCATCTCGCCCCTGGAATAGCTTTCGGCGATTTTTCGATCGAAGGGGATCTCCATGAGGATGGGAATATCTTCAGCCTCGGCATAGTTCAAGACCCCGTTATCCCCCATGTCCGACCGGTTGATGACGAGGCCGCAGGGAATGTCAAGGATCCGAACGGCCCCCACCGCCAGTTTTAAATCGTGGAGACCAAAAGGGGTGGGTTCGGTGACCAGCAATACAAAATCCACTCCTTTCATGGCGGAAATAACAGGGCAGGAGGTTCCCGGTGGCGCGTCGATAATGGTTAAAGCATCCGGGCGGGCGTATTCTCTAACGGCCTTGATCAGTGGGGGCGACATGGCTTCGCCTACCCGCAGTTTTCCATGGACGAACTCCTTTCCGTTGAATTGCCCCCTTTCAATAATCCCCAGTTCGCGGGTGGTTTCAGTGATGGCTTTTTCAGGACATACCTCCATACACCCGCCGCAGCTGTGGCACATTTCAACAAAGGGCAATACGGTTTCGCCAATCATCACAATGGCCCTGAATTGACAGATTTCCCCACATTTTCCACAAAGGGTACATTTTTCCATGTCCACCTCGGGCACCGGTGTGGTGATGGTGCGGGTCTCTTCAATGCGGGGTTGGATGAAAAGGTGGACATTGGGTTCTTCCACATCGCAGTCCAGGATCTGGACCGGGGTATCAAGGGAAACAGCCAGATTCGTGGCGATAGTGGTCTTTCCCGTTCCTCCCTTTCCGCTTGCGATACTGATGATCATACGGTTCTCCTTGTTTGTCTTATTATTACCGGAACTGTCTCATTTTTAATCTTCAGGACAACTATAAGTCGCTGTTATCGGATTTCACGGATTTTATGTGACAACCGTTCTGACACAGGGGGAATATTCCGGTATGTTTCATCGGTGTAACCCTTTATTTCCCCAAATGTTTCGACTTGTGCGGTTAGATTTTGGTGCCACACAAACATGTTATGTATGCGGCCTAAAAAGGAGGGCGGACACACAGGTCCGCCCCTACGTAAATATCCACCTGAAAGGGTTGGATCGTAGGGGCAGACCTGTGTGTCTGCCCGGTTCGCTAACCGCACAGGTTGAAATTTTTTGTTTGTTTTAACATATAATCATTCAGTGCTTCCTGAAGTGTTTCCGCAGCAAGGTACGCACAATGCTCATCTTCTTTGGGGAAGCCTCCCAGAACTTCAAGGATTTTCTCGCCGGTGATTTCCACCAGTTCATCAGGCGCTTTATCCATTGCCATTTCCGCTGCAAAGGATCCACACACGGCACTGGTACCGCATCCATCGGTTTGAAATGATGCTTCCTTAACACAATTTTCTTGAAATTTTAAGAAAATTTGCATGGTATCACCGCACGAGCCGGTGGTCCGTGCGTATCCATCCGGATTTTCCATTGCCCCCATATGGCGCATGTTCTGCCATCGTTCAAAGGCTCGCTCTCCATACGCGGCCCGGGTTTCCTGGTAAATCTGATCCTGCAACCCATCTATAAAGTTATCCAGATTATCAGCCATTTAATTCAGTCTCCCACGCAGATGCCGGTTTGCTCACACCTGTCTTCCGTCTTAATGATCACAACGGTTTTCGCCCGCAACGAGGGTGTTGGTGAGATATTGATTGGCCAAAGATTCCGGGGAATCTTTTGGAGCGCCCATAATGACTTCAATACCGTTGCTCCGGAGAAGCTGCTGAGCGTTTTCGCCCATTCCGCCCACAATGGCTACATCAGCGCCCTGCTCATGAAGCCATTGAGGCAGTACCCCCGGTTCATGTGCGGGGGGATTCCGCATCTCGGTTTTCACAATTTTTTCGTTTTGGGTTTCAATGAACGCGAAATGTTCGCAGTGTCCGAAATGGGAGCTCAACTTCCCGTCGCTCACGGGCACCACAAGCATTTTCCCTTTCCGGGTGCTTTCATTTACGATAGGAAATTCCGATTGGGTCTTGGGGGATAGATTTTTTCGATCTTTCGTCAATTGCACGATCATATCCACCATTTTGTTGAATTCCTGAGTGATGGGGAGTGTCGCATCGTCCAGAATCCCCATGCTGCCGACATCGCCGTTCATTACCACCTGAGGTTCAAGGGGAAGCGTTGCCAGAAGTCTGAGGCCCTCTTTTTTTGCGGTGAGCATCCCACCGTTGGTCTTGAACAGGTCGATATTTTTGCCGCAGTGAGGGCACACAAGGCCGCTCATGTTTTCAACGAGGCCCAGAATTTCCATGTTGACCTGGCGGCAGAAATTGATGGACTTTCGTACGTCCGCCAGAGACACTTCCTGGGGTGTTGTCACAATCAGTGCCAAGGCGTCGGGAATGGTCTGGGCCACGGTCAGGGGTTCATCTCCGGTGCCTGGCGGTGAATCGATAATCATGTAATCCAGATCATTCCACTCCAGATCACTGACAAACTGTCGAATAACCCCGATTTTGAGAGGGCCCCGCCAGATGGTGGCGGCATCTTTGTTATCCCCGAGCAAGCTTTCAATGGAAATGACCTCCATATTGGGAAGATAGCTGACGGGGCGCGCTTTCCCAGCGCCCGTGCCCTCCTGGAGACTTCCCTTCAGCCCAAGCATTCGGGGGATACTGGGGCCGTGAAGATCCACATCCATGAGCCCCACCTTGTAACCCTGTCGGGCCAGTGCTACGGAAAGATACGTTGCCACGCTGCTTTTTCCAACACCGCCTTTGCCGCTCATGACGAGTATTTTATGCTTGATTCGAAGCAGGCTTTCTTTGATTTCAAGATCCTGCATCTGGTGTTTATCATTTTGGTTATGATTTTCCGTTGCCATAAACTTTATTCTCCTCGGTATTAATTTTTTATGAACCCAACTTCGATTCCAGGATTTTTATTTGTTCCTTCATCTGTTTTAACTGCTCCCTTAACTGGGTAGCCTCGTTTGGGTCGGCGGTGGGAGTGTTTGGGGCTTGATTTCCACCCTGCATGCCACCTCCCATACCACGTCCTCTGCCGCCGCCTTTGCCACAGCCACCGCCGCCACCCATACCACGGCCCGTACCACCTCCCATGCCGACCATGCCGCTGCTGTTTCCAGACGCCACTTTCTCAGTACTGCCAAGGTTACTATTTCCGGATCCCTTCTCCTCAGCACTGCTATCGCCGCTCATGCCGTGATGATCTGCCACTGTGGCTTTGCGGGTGGATTCAAGGTTTCCGCTATTGTACCGTTCAACCGCTTCCCTGACGGTTCCGTTTTGACCCACGAAAACCTCTACACCTGCCGCACCAAGGGTTTTAACCGCGTTGGGACCCACATTTCCGGTTAGAATGGATTTTGCCCCCTTTGAAGCCACGAATTGGGCCGCCTGTATGCCGGCGCCACCACCCAATGCGATGCTTTCATTGTCAAAGGCTTCAAAACTCATATTATCCGTGTCCACGATCAAAAAATATGCGCACCGTCCAAAGCGCGGATCGATTTGAGAATCCAAATTCTTCCCGTTACTACTCACTGCAATTTTCATGTTGTTTCCTCCTCAGGTTTTTTCTGTATTGTCTATCGCCGCATCCCGGCATTCGAAATTTCTTATGACAAAGGGCATCTCTTAAATATGCATCGATGACCTCGTCAACCCGGCCCGCCACAAAAGGAATGATCTGAATGTTGCGGGCCTCAATGAGTTTGGCGAAGAAATCGGATACGCCGCCGCAGATCAAGGTTCCGACCCCCAGTTCTTCCAGGGTCGCAGCCCGGGAAAAAGGAGAGATACAATCAAAGGGTACCAGGTGCTTTTCCATGACCACGCGGTTATGGATTTCCGCGATGAGCAATGTACGCGTGGCATCGAAGAGAGGCGAAATACGATTTTCCCAAACGGTTATGGCCACTTTCATTTGTCATAATCCTCCCATAATGAATCATCTATAAGCAATTTGCGTGCCATTTTCATTGCAAGTGTTTGTCAGGCCGGAATTAGATTTTGAATTACAAATAGTTGTCTAACTTTTAGGAGAGCTGATAAGATATTAAAGAGAATGGGTAGAGTCTCACAAATGAGACATTGATGCGAAATGAAGTCTCATTTATGCGACTCTATGAAAGGTGTTTTGATTTGCTTCGCCCGTCTGTTTTCGGCAGTTGAAGACCCAGTTGCTTGATTTTTCGAAACAGTGTGCTTTTGTGCATCCCCAGTTCCCGGGCGGTGGCCAGCCGGTTGAATTGATTTCGCTTGAGTGCATCTTGGATTACCTGAGATTCGGTTAACTTCAGCGCCGCATTGATCCCGGCACAAGGTGGCTTGGCGGGCAGACTTTGCAGGTTTTCCGGCAGGCAATGGACTCCGATTTCACCTTCCGGGCACAATACCAGTGCATGTTCAATACTATTTTCAAGTTCCCGAATGTTCCCCGGATAGTCATGGAACATGAGGATCGAAAGGGCCTCCTGGCTGATGCCGGTCACCATTCGCCCTTGCAACCGGTTGAATCGCTCGATGAAGTGCCGGACCAGGGTAGAGATATCTTCTTTTCGATCCCGCAGGGGGGGGAGATCCAGTCGAACCACGTTAATCCGGTAAAACAGGTCCTGCCTGAAAGTTCCATTTTTTACCAGTTCGGTCAGATCTTTGTTGGTGGCGGTAATTACCCGCACATTTGCCTTATACTCTTTGGTACCGCCCAGGGGCTGAAACGTTCTTTCCTGAAGCACGCGCAGGAGTCTGACTTGAAATGCCGGGCTGAGGTCACCGATTTCATCCAGCATGATGGTTCCCCCTTCGGCCAAGGCAAAATGTCCCGGTTTGTCCTTTACGGCATCCGTGAAGGCGCCTGCTTTATAACCGAAAAGTTCCGATTCCAGAAGGTTATCCGGCAGGGCGCCGCAGTTGATGGCCACGAAAGGTTTGTTTAGACGGGGGCTCAGGCCGTGAAGGGCCCGGGCCAGAAGCTCCTTGCCGGTACCGGTTTCCCCCTGGATGAGCACCGTGCTGTCGCTTTCCGCCACCTGGGGCAGAATCTTGAACATCCGGTGCATGGCTGGGCTGCGGCTGACCATATCCCCGACCTGGTAGCGCGCATCCAGTTCTTTGCGCAACTCCTCCACCACGCTCATATCGCGAAAGGTTTCCACCCCGCCCAGCACCTTATCCGGACCATCTTTCAGCAGACTGGTGGATACCACCACGGGAATACGACGTTTGTCACTATCCACGATATAAGTGGATGTATCCACGAAGGCCTTACCCTGTTTCATGGTGCGACGAAGGGCACAGTCGGTTTCACACATGTTGGACCGAAACACTTCCCAGCAATGTTTTCCCAGGGCTTCCTCCCCGGGGATTCGGGTAATCCGTTCCGCGGCGCGGTTAAAGGACGTAATGCGCCAGTCATGATCCACGGTGAACACCCCGTCGGAAATGCTGTCCAGGATGATTTCGGTGACATGAGAGGGAATTCGGTAGGGTTTTTCGTTTTTCATTGCTTTCTGGTTACTAATAAGATGCCTTTTATAGATGGATGATATTGGAACGAAAGTATAGTTTAATCAACCCCCAGGTGACAACATGATTTCGAATATGTTAATAAAACAATTCAAATGGTCACTCATGGCCGATCTTGATATATTAAACTATTTCATATTGCTTCAAATCGGATGGATTTACGATGCAAACTCTGGTAGAACCTTTCCGAGAGGTCCTCCCTGATTTCTTTCCCGTAAGAGCGGTTTGTGAAAGAGCGAGTGGCTCCTCGAAAAGGGTGTGGATACGGTCTATAGTCCAAAAGGGTTTGAAGGAAAGGGACCCGGTTATGTCTTTTCCGACGCGGGTGTGGATGTGATGTTGACCGGGAGCAGGAACCTGGCGGCAATTCGGGATGAGAACCAAAAGAAAACCGCTCCTGACACGTCGCCTCTAAACCATGAATTGAAAGGAGAAAAAAGAGATGATTGATGTGGTGGTGTTTCATAGTGGCAATCCCGGATGAAGAAGTTGTCAAGCGGCCATAGGTGTGGCCGAAAAGATCAAGGAAAAAATGGGGGATGCCATCACTTTAGGTATCTTTACCAATGATTCCATGGAAGCCATGAAATACAAACTCAGGAGTTCCACCAGCGTTTTCGTGAATGGGGAGCAACTTCCCCTGGAGACGGCGCTTTCGGTTGAAAAAATGGAGGCATATCTTAAAGAGGCGGTGACCACCGGCTGTTGAAGCCATCATAGCTCCAGCAGCCTTGAAGGGCTTTTCTGGATGTATACTGTGGATTTTCAACCCATAACAACATCTGTTCGTGGGCATTGTTCAACTTTTTGAATTGGTCTTCGTCGCCTCCGGCATCCGGGTGGTGCACTTTTGCCATCTTTTTGTAGGCGGCTCTGATGGTTGCTTTAGACCCGTCATTGGCCAAGGCATTTCTTTCCAGCTTCAGGACCTTTAAGCTGCCTGTTTCCTGTTTGGAAAGTCTTGGGTTGGATTTCCGGTCCGGTTTGATCTGTTCCAGAGCAATGGACTTCTGATGATTCCGGTTCACCAGGTGAAGGGAGGCGTAGCTCATTGAGCGATTGTTATTCACCATATCGTGCCATTGTCTGCCAAACTCCAGTACCATTCGTTTCAAATCTTCCGCAGGTTTGTTCCCTCGGGTTCTAGACCGTGAAAACCTGGATATATGTTTGCTCCAGACGGGAAATACATCCAGGATAACCTGATCACTGGTGAAGGAAAAGGCGGCATATCGCGTGTTGAGGGCCCTCAGTAAACCCTTTGACAGGGAAAGGACCCACTGGATATAACCGTGGCACTCTTTTGAGCAATAACGCCTGCGGGCTCCGATATCCTCTTTTCCACAAGCCAGGCAGGTATTCTTCCTGGATGGGACTGGAACCTTTTGAATTTGGTTTTTGGCGGTCTTTTGCATCGCAGTTATCACGGAATTTTATTTTCAGTATCTTTTTTGTAACCCAAACACCAGGTATAATCAAGCGAATCTTCTTGACCCTGACAACTGCACCCTGTGAGCGATTACAAATGTAGCATTGGGGGTTCCGTTACACTGGAACACCGCATTTTACTGTCCCTACTCCGGGATCAAAAGAAGAACTTTTATTGGGATTGACCATGCTGGAATCCACTCATTCCTTTATCAGTGCGCTGCACCAGAGTGTGGTCCATATTGAACCGTTCATCCGGCATTATGGGTATCTTGCACTTTTTATCATCATATTTATGGAAGGGTGCGGCATTCCATCTCCGGGCCAGACCATTCTCATTGCTTCGGCAATTATGGCGTACCACGGGGATCTGCGCATTGAATGGGTCGTATTTGTTTCATTTTCCGCCACGTTCCTGGGCAATTTTGCCGGGTACTACGTTGGCCGCAGTGTCGGTGGACATTGGCTGGGTCGTTTTTTCCCGGGTGAAGAGAAACTGGCCAAAATTGAAAGACAGCTCAACCGGTGGGGTTTTTTATTGCTTGTTGCGGGTCGCTATATTGAGGGCCTGAAGCAAACTCTGGGTCTCATTTCGGGTGCGCTTCGTATGTCACCCAGACGTTTTTTTCTGGCAAACGCCATGGCCAGCCTTTTCTGGGCCGTACCCCTGGCCCTCATTCCCTATTGGATAAACCGGCACGGCCATCAGTTTCTGCTGTTTAGCAAAGAATATCGGTTGGTGGCGTATTTTCTGGTGGCAGGAATAATCTGTGTGGTGATCGGCTTCGGGGTTCTTCGTTTCCGAAAATTGAAACCATAAAAGAAATGCGCAACCGCTCATGGTTGTAAGAACCGTGAGCGGTTACGAAACAAGCGGTCGGATCTATTTCTCCGGAGGCATGGGAACCGGGGAAATGGTTAGTCGCAGCTGACAGCGTAAGCATCGTTTTGCTTCTTCCAGGGCCATTTTTTCATCAAAGACGATTTCAACTTCGTCAAAACCTTTAAGGCATTCCTCCACCGGCATCATTTCTTCATGTATCCGTTTATAGTGGGCGAAGCCTTCATCTCTGCCCAGGGATTTGGTTTCCGGTTCTTCGGGAATGAAGCGTTGCATAATGTCGCCGTCGCCGCCTAAGTATTTGTCAATTTCGGAAGCTGCCACGCGTCCGGCATGAATCGCCTCAATGACCGTTGCCGGACCACTCATTACGTCGCCGCCGGTGAATACTCTTTTCCGTTTGTGCGCTCTGTATTTATCGGCCTTGATGTACCCGCGCCTGTTCAACATAATCTCAAAGCCTTTGGGAATGATCGCTTTTTGTCCGATGGCCATGACAAATCGATCGACCTCTAAAATAAACTCGCTCCCTTCAACGGGAACCGGACGACGACGGCCGCTGGCATCCGGCTTTCCCAGTTCCATACGGATGCACTCAACTTGTAAACAGTCGTCTTGGGCAATGACACGAATGGGTGCCACCAGAAAATCAATGTTAACCCCTTCTTCCAAGGCGGCCTCAATTTCTTCCGGTGAAGCGGGCATCTCTTCCCGGGTTCGCCGATACAGCATGGAGACCTGGTTTGCACCCGTACGCAGGCCGCAACGCGCCACATCAATGGCCACATTTCCGCCGCCGACGACAGCGACCCTCCCTTCCAGGTCGGATGTGCCTTCGAGATTAATTTTCCGCAATACCGACAGGCCATCCAAAACGCGCGGGTCATCCTCTCCGGGAATCCCCATGGTGGTGCCCTTTGTGGCGCCCATTCCCAGGAAGATGGCGTCAAAGCCCTGTTCAAAGAGATCATCAATGGATACAATCCGGGTATTGTAAAAAAAGTCTACGCCGATATCTTCAATGTCCTTAATTTCCTGATCCAGTACGTCGCGTGGCAGACGGTATTCAGGGATGCCGATCCGCATGGTTCCGCCACCCTTGTCCATGGCTTCGAACACCATGACCGCATGGCCCTTTTTCCTGATGAACCAGGCTGCGGTCAGTCCGGCCGGGCCAGCGCCCACAATGGCGACTTTTTTACCGGTGTCAGGAAGGATTTTCAGCTTTTCACGCCAACGCCCGGTATCCCGTTCCGCCACAAATTTTTTCAGGGCACGGATGCTGATGGCTTCGTTGACATCGCCTCTTCGACATTCATCTTCGCACGGATGGGGACAGACACACCCCAAGGTGTGGGGCAACGGTACGGTTTCACGGATGACTTCAATGGCATCCTGATAACGGCCTTCGGCAATCAAACGGACATAGCGTGCCACGTCGATCCCTGCCGGGCAGGTATTGGTACAGGGTAGAATGAAGGCCTCACGGGTCTCTTCGGTGAAAGAATCCTTATCGCGCAGGGCGCCGGAAGGGCAGACTTCAACGCAGGCTTCACAGAATTTACAGCCGGAATCCATGATTGGGACATTGGTCTGGGTTCCCACATACGTTTTGATGCCCCGGTCAATCAATCCAATGGCGCCGATGCCCCGGACTTCTTGGCACATGCGGACACAACGTTCGCATAAGATACATCGCTCAAGATCCCGGATATAAACCGGCTCATTCTGTGGGATCTCCGGAAGTTTTCTGGGTTCTGAAACATGGCCGGGCAGGACATCTTTGA
>Ga0307988_1000570_pt1 | contig 25122 bp, 22 predicted proteins | sample EllFjometagen183_FD_203166 | JGI IMG/M metagenome (GOLD analysis project Ga0307988, IMG submission 203166) | Marine microbial communities from Ellis Fjord, Antarctic Ocean - #183 | ecosystem: Environmental > Aquatic > Marine > Unclassified | place: Southern Ocean | collected 2014-10-08 | reverse complement strand
TTGCCTGCGGCTTCCTTCAGACCTCACCTCACGGTGACAGCCCTTGCCGTCCGGCTAGCGATTCCCCTTATCGGGTTCGCAGGAGACTTTCACTCCCAAGTCATTGCGCCCTGCCGGGCGCACCATAAAAAAACCAGCTCCGCAGAGCTGGTTGATAAAGCAAAATTTTAGTTTTAGTTTACCAATTAACCAATATGGTTATTGGGAATAATCCTTTGGGATTGAAGTTTAAAACTCCAATTTGAATGCATGATCTTTTCTTCTTTGCTTCTATGAATTCAGTAGTCTCAAAATCATCGAACACATCACTTGGAGGTTCATATAAGTTTATTACACCGATTTGACATCCTTTAAAGATTGAATTAGCAATATTAAAAGCACCTAATTGAAAACCTGCAAAAATTGAATTAGAAACATTCGCAATTCCTATTTGGGCACCATAAGAATTTTCAAAATTAGCTCCGGCGTTATCCTGACTGTCCGATCCAAGCTCGTTATATATTCCGCCAATTTGTAATCCTGTCATTCGGGTTCTAGCGACGTTAAAAAGAGCTAAACTCAATCCATTAACTGTACCAGCAGTCCTGTTGAAGAAAGAGGCTTGCATACCATTAGTTCCGCCTGCTCCAGAATCACAAACAAAACCACAATCCAAGCCATCGACACCTTCGTTATAAGCATATAGTGCTGCAAAGCGAAAACCAGTAATCATAGTTCTTTCACATGGGGTTTGGAGAGGACAAACAAAGGCAATCCCCACTGCAGCTTTTTTATCACATGAACAATCTGCAATTTCTACATTATAATTAGAAGGCTGACTTTTGTAGGCACCAGTTTTAGGTTTAGTGACTTTCTTGACCTTTTTAACCGCTTTTACCGTTTTGGTTTTAGAAGACTTTTTAACTTTAACCGCTTTCTTGCTCGCAGCTGCCTGACAAAGCGCGATTCCCATTAATGCTGCAACAACAAAAACAATAAACTTTTTAGTTTTGAACATGCTGAAATCTCCTGTTTAATTTAATTATTAATACAAAATAACAATGTTTAACTCAAAAAGCAAATTAAAAAGCTATATATCGAAACACTTAAGCTCAAAAAAAATGCACAAAAATAAAAACCGGTTTTTTGTTTGCTTTTTTATTGTTTTTTCGTTCCATTGGTTTATTATTATAATAGGGTTGATTTAAAATTAGCTCTGTAGTCTCGTAAAGCATAAATATTACTGATATAAAAGGTAGAAAAATGGCATCTCTAAAAATTGGTATGATCGGTCTGGACACTTCGCATTGTCCGGCATTCGTAAAACTTCTAAACGATGAAACTAATGAATTTTATGTTCCCGGAGCACAAGTAGTTAAAGCTTTTCCCGGCGGCAGTGAATTATTTTCCAACAGTATGGGGCGCATTGAAGGTTTCACAAATGAATTAAAAAAAATCGGTGTGGAAATTTGTGATTCAATTGAAGCAACTGCTGAAGGGATGGACGCATTTTTCCTTGAAAGTGTAGACGGACGCCAGCATCTTGAACAGTTTAAAATTCTTGCTCAATACGGCAAGCCTGTTTTTATTGATAAACCTTTCGCATGTTGCTTTGAAGACGCTAAGGCTATAGTTGAACTAGCAAAAGAGACTAACACGCCAATTATGACAGCTTCCGCGATTCGTTACGGTAAAGGCATAGACGTTTTGCATGATGGTTCTAAAGTCGAAGCATGTGAGGCTTTTGGTCCTATGGCATTGCTTGATGATTACCGCGACTATTTCTGGTACGGAATCCATTCCGCGGAAACTTTATATTCTTTTATGGGAAGCGGTTGCACACAAGTTCAAACTACAAGTACTGACAAAATAGATGTAATTGTAGGTACTTGGGCTGATGGACGTATCGGAACGCTTCGCGGCAACCGTGTGGGAGCTAATGGTTTTGGTTGCATACTTACAGTTGAAGGTGATACGAAATTCGCACTCGTTTCTGCTGAAGTCCCATATTACGCATTAATGTTAAAAAAGATTGTTCCATTCTTCCAGACTGGAGTTTCAGATATTCCTATCGAAGAAAGTCTGGAGATAATTGCTTACCTCGAAGCTGCTAGTCAAAGCAGAGCTCAAGGCGGTAAAGTCATAGAAATAATGAAATAATTTATACTTGTTAAATAAGCTTCGTGTCTAGGCATGAAGCTTATTTTTTTGTTTTTTGCAGGGCCTCGTATTCTTTTTGGATAGATTTCACTAAAGCTTTATTGTTTTTGGCGTATGCTTCGGCTAGTTTTTCTTTTAATGTTACCGCCTTATCATAATATGCGGCTTTTCCCTCATTATAGTATTCGCGATATTTTGCGGCGCGTTTTTTAAAACGTTCGGCATATTCCTTGGCGGCATCTATATTATACTTGTGCATTGCCTTTTTAATTTGTTCTTTTGAAGCTTCTTCCTTTTTCAAATTTGCGGCCACACTTTTCTTTATATTTGCACAGCTTCTGTAATATGCGGCTTTTGCTTTGTGACCTTGTTTTTCGGCTTTTTGGGCTTTTGCAAGATAATTTTTTGCTAAACGTTGGAACTTTCTTATTTTTCTTGCCTTTGGAGTATTCCGTTTTGCTACGGCTACATTTAATTTAATTCGTTCAAGGTCTTTTTCAATATTTTTACAGGAAACATAAGCTTGATATAATTTTTTATCAGAAACTTCTTTGCCTCCATGATAGCTTATCAGAGTCAATAATCCAGCGTTAATTTTTTGACACATTTTTGTGCTTCTGGTATCTTCATGCTTTTTGGCTTCTTTCAATAATTTTTGCGTCTCACTGACTTTAGAGAGTAATTTTTTAGCTTCTTTAGGATCTTTCGGTACAAGTTCTTTGATTTTCTTCTCTACTGCCTCGGAAGTCTCTTCAGTTTTATTTCGGTCTAAAGTCGTGGTAGCGTCAAATTCCACTGATTTTTTATTATCTTTCTTGAAGGTCTCTGTAGCATCAAATTCTATCTTTTTCCCGTCTTTTTTGAAGGTCTCTGTAGCATCGAATTCTATCTTTTTTCCGTCTTTCTTGAAGGTCTCTGTTGTATCGAGTTTTACCGAACTTCCTTCATCTTCTTTAGCTCTCAGTTCTGAAAAAGCTATCGTCATAAAAAGTGAAATTAACAAAAAAATAGACTTTTTCATATTTCCCTCTATAATTCGAGATTATTCAACTTTGACCACGGGCTGTCTTCATTTTCAGGTTCTTGACAATCACATTTACTTGCATTGAGATTATTACCACATATATGACACAAACCGGAGCAGTCATCTTTACATACACAGTTAATTGGAATTTCCACAACCAAAGCTGCACGAACATCGTCCGTTATATCCATTTCCGACCCCACAAGCTCTTCATAAAACAAATAAATATCAGAATTTACAAGTTCACCTTTGAATTTTTTCAGGCAACGACCGCATAAGCCCTTGTAAGTCGTGCTTACCTCACCCTTTACCAGAATTCCGCTGGAAATCATTGAGGCATGCAGTTGATAATGGATATTATCTTTAAAAGATATCATTTCCGAATCTTCAACACCCAAGAAAGAAGAAGGTTCTTCTCCCTCAATATCTATATCCTGCTTTTTTAAAATATCAATCGAAAAGTTTATCATTCAAATTTTCCATCTTTAAGTTTCATACTAATAAGCTTGAAAACCGGCAACGGAACATATTGAGAAAAATCAGCCCCTAATTGAGCGGCTTCTTTGACGATGCTTGAACTGACAAAAGAGTTCTTCGGAGTCGGCATCATAAAAATAGTTTCACATTTTTTATCAAGACTACGATTCATCAAAGCCATTTGAAGTTCATACTCAAAATCCGAAAAAGCCCGCAAACCGCGTAATATCGCTTGTGCCTTACAATCATTCAAGGCTCTTACAATCAAACCATTAAAGGGAAGCACTCTGACATTCGGCAAATAATCACAGCATTCCTTTATAACCGTCACTTTTTCGTCTTGAGTCAAAAAATAATTTTTGTCACGATTGATAGCAACACCGACGATAACTTCGTCAAAAAGTTTGCTAGCGCGTTCGATTAAATCCAAATGTCCGTTGGTCAAAGGATCAAAACTACCTGGGTATAATATTTTTTTCACTTTGATAATCTCTTGTAAAATAGTGTTTATCCGTTAAAAAAATGTCATTTTTAACAGAAAATATAATGTTTTCCGTTAAAAAATCAAAATGACGGTTAAATAACGGTTGAAATTTCTTAACATAAATATACTTTATATATTATACTATTGCAAATATTTATAACAAAAACATAATGATAGTGAGCAAATGATAAAAAGCAAACAATTAAATGTAAGCTCTCTTGGTGAACTGGTGGAAAACGGCATCAAGCGGGTAAGTATTGCAATAGGAGTTTTTGATGGTGTGCACTGCGGACATCAAGTGTTATTGAAAGAACTTGTCGAAATGGCAAAGAAAAATGATTCTATCCCGATAGCTATGACTTTCTATCCGCACCCACGCGCCATACTGAATCCTCAAAATCCACCGCCGCTTTTGATTTCACCAGCAAAAAGAATAAGCTTGCTTCATGATTATGGAATGCAGGCCGTGGTTACTCTATCTTTTTCAAAAAGCTTCGCCGAACAAAGCCCGGAAAATTTTATTAAAAGCTGTCTGCATTCTCCGAATATAAAAATTTGCGGTTTATGTGTTGGACGTGACTGGCGTTTCGGAGCCAAAGGTGCCGGAAAAATCGATCTGCTTGAGAAAATGGCTCAAAAAGATGGTTTTGATTTTGCCGCGGTTAAAGAACTTATCAGAAATAACGATGTCGTCAGCAGTACAAGTATTAGACGCGCTATTGCAAGTGGAAAACTTGTTGAAGTCTCAAAAATGCTCGGACGTCATTACAGTTTGACCGGAATTGTCGAAAAAGGACACCATGACGCTACTAATGACCTGAATCACCCGACTGCTAATTTGAGTATACAATACGGTGTATTACCACCATGCGGAGTATATGCGGCAAGAGCCTTCGTTAATGGCAAGATGCGTATTGCAGCGGTTAATATTGGGTTTTCACCAACTTATAATCGTCCGGGAGAAAAGAAAATCCGCATTGAGGCGCATTTTGTTGATTTTTCGGAAGATATTTATGGTCAAGCAGTGGAAGTTGAGTTATTAGAATATTTACGTGAAGAACGTTGTTTCTTCTCGCCTTCAGATCTAAAGAAACAAATAAAAATAGATTTGCAACGAATAATAAAAATTGCTAAATAAAAGGAGCTGGCTTTATGGGAAATGATAAAACTTATATTATAGCTGATTTTGTAAAGATTCTTGATGTGCCGCGGACAACTTTGAAAGATTGGTTGACACGTTATGAAGATTACATTGAATTTGAAATCAGAGGACGTCGTAAAATTTATTTTGAAAGTTCTTTGGATGTCTTGAAAGAAATAGCAAAATTGCGAAAAGATGGGAAAAATGCTTCTCAAATACTCTTGGAATTATCATATGCACATCCATTAAATGCCAATATTACCCATGAAGTGAAAATCCCGCAAATAGATACTTCACGAGTAGAAGTCCCTATAATAGAAACGCACCATCTACCTGTCAAAAACAACCCTTTAATTGAAGCTTTGTTGCCAATTGTTAAACAGCAAAATGAAGAAATGGAACACATGCTTAGCGACAAACTCCATGATATGGCTTCAAGTTTACATGAAGCGCAAATTGCGACTTTGCTGCCGATTGTTAAAAACCAGAATCAAAAGATGGAACGCATACTTGCTAATAAATTGAATGATATGGCTGAAAATTTACATCGCAATCAACTTGACGGCAACAAAATATCAAAACAAAGTTCACGTCGGATTTTGATTATCATAGCTTTGATTCTTACACTGGTTGCAGCTGTTGTTTTGACTTCAAGCAATATTTATTATGTCCTGATGAACCAGAAAAGAGACCTTGATTTAGTAGAAAGAAGCCTTGAAAGAAACATCTCTAAAAGTAAAGACCTGCTTGTCTCTGAAATGAAAAAACGTGAAAAATATAATAAAGATCAGATACTAAGATTACAAGATCTGTCAATTATGTTTAAAAAGAATGAGGAAAATTCTAATAAAAACATAGGTACTCTAAAAAAAGACATCAAAGATCAACAAAGAATCTTCATGGCTTTAATGGAGAAGTATAATAAACTGATGACCGAACAACGCAGTATTCAAAAAAACCTTTTAGAAGGAAATTTTGATAAGCAGAGCGGTGCTGTCCTCAAAAAGATAGATGAATTAATCAAACAAAGCGCAAATGATAAATTCAGAGAATCTAATGATAGTGAAAAGATTCGTGCATTAAAAGAAAAACTTTTTGAACTAAATATTAAATTGAATACAATGGAAGAAACAAAAAGAAAAGCTGATCAGTCAGCTATTCCAGTATCTTTTTTTCCAAAGCCAGTAAGGGCTCCTGCGAAGCAAGCGGTAAAAACTCCAATAAAACAATGAGTTTTTTACTGTGAATAATGAGATTAATAAAATAAACTTTTTTTATCAGGAAGGTCAACGCATGTGGCTGACCAATCCTGATTATGTCTTGACTAAGGAATTCTACGAACTGTGGGAAAGTCTTCACGCTCCTCAGCCCTTTGAAATCGCGGACTCTGTTGAATTACTCGGCGTTAACTTTGATCTCCCGGAATGTGACAGCAGTAAAATCGCTTACTATTCCTGGGTCAACAAAGATATGTGCCCGGCTCTCTTTGTCGAAAGCAAAGAATGGGAAAAGCGTTTCCTCTTGACATTTGCTGAAGGCGAAGCAAAAATCTATGAAGAAGATTTGATTCTACTCAGTGATGATGACTACAGTATGGGTGAAAAACTTGAAGTCGTCATGGAAGTTATTTCATATATGCGCAAGTGCAATTCAACGAAAAATATCCTCGAACTGACCAAAAAAGATTTTCTTAGTTTGATGGATAATATCGCAGAACTTTATCCTGTCGGGCTTATCAATTTGATGAAACGCTCTTCCGCTGGATTTATTAAAAGTTTATCACGCAAAGCCACTGCGGATATGGCGGCCGATGAACTAAGCCAACAGTTAAGCTTGCCGTTGGGAGGAGACTATTCATTTGGAGAAGAAAACAAGCTTGATGATTTGGAAGTAGTGACTGCTCCAGCACATATTTCTGCACGAACAGCATGGCAAATCCAGGCGGATTTGGAATTTATCAATCAGTCTTACCGGCTTGCTACTGAAAACGAAAGACAATTCATACTCCCCTTGAAAGATGCGGAAATAATTGGCGAAATAGGAAAATTCAATGTTCCATTGAAGATAAATATAGATGCTGAGATGCCAATCAGACAGAATGATGTTTTGAATGTCTATATACGCGGTGAAAATGATGTTTTAGGAACTTTCAAGGTAGATATATTTGACGAAAATAAAATCTTAGGCCGCTTGCGTTGTGATTATCCGCAGGAGGTCGAAAGACTACTCGATAAAATGTTTATCAAACTGCAGAGAAGCCCGCGTGAATTCCTGACAAAGACCTTTGAACAACTCCATAATTCTTTCTGTAGCAGTGAAAATAATAAAGATTCCGACAGCGTTCTGAAATATCTTCTTGGATTTAAAGATTTTACATTCAAACCAGGTACGAAAGGCAGCCCCCCTGAGGGTATGGACTGTTCACAAAGAAGTGCATGGCGTTCAGCTATCGAAGCTGAAAATCCAGTCGTTTTAATCCAGGGACCTCCGGGAACTGGGAAAACTTTTTGTCTCGAGCAAGTCGTCAGAAAATTATGTGAGCAAAAATTAAGGATATTGATTACCGCTCCTTCAAATATCGCGGTTGATAATATTTGCCGACGCATAAATGATTTGCCACTTTTGCGTTTTGGAAAAACCAACCGAAGCATTGCTCCGGATGTTTCAGCGCAATGCTGGATAGGCGAAGAAATAAACGTCAAACGTTTCGTCATGAAACGCCAGCAACTCAATACCGGAGGAATCTACGCCGGCACGCAAGTCGGCTTACTGCGTGAAAATATTATCAGCGATGACATTCACGAAAATGGTTGCTATGATGTCGTTATTTTTGATGAAGCAGGGATGTCCAATATGGAAGAATTTCTCCTTTGTGCAAGACTTGGTAAACGAGTGGTACTGTTTGGTGATCACTTGCAGTTACCCCCCTTCCCTTTACCGGAAGACATCATCAAGGAAACCTCAGAAAAGCATGGTCCTCTATCCAGAAACAGGGCTGCTTTGATCAAAGTAAGCGCACTTGAATGGCTGAACAAAATAAGAGAAATACCAGTTACTATGCTGCAACGTTCATATCGCTGTCAAAACCCACGCCTGCTGCGTTTTGCTTCAACTTTATTTTATGACGCAGGTGTTTTACCCAGCTCATCCGCTGAATATTTCAAGCTTTCATTCCACGAACGAAAAAGCAAATATCCTCCTTCAACACTGCGTTTTTTATCGACTTCATCTCTGCCTGAAGAAAAACGTCGTGAATATCTAGAGTTTGAACAGCAGAAACCGGGAATTGCAAATCCGGCTGAAGCTTATCTCTGCCTCTATGCTTTTTATCAAGCGCTCAATAAGTATCCATTGGAAGAAATTACAATCATTGCTCCTTACCGCAGACAAGTCAAAATTATTCGCGAAAATATTTCACTGCAAAGGGTTCGCGAACTTTGCCCTGAGGAAACCATTTCAGACAAACGCTGGAACAATTTTGTTCATTCAAAAATCGCTACGGTAGACAGTTTTCAAGGTTCGGAAAGTGACATTGTAATAATCTGTTATGTCCGCAGCAATAAAAATGAAGGTATTGGTTTTGTTGACAACCCAAACCGCATCAATGTAGCGCATACACGCTGTCGTCGGGAATTAGTCATTGTCGGCGATCTTGAAGGTTTGAAGCGTCAAGCCGAAAACAATATTTTTGACCGTATGTCCAGAGCTTTTTCAAGGGACGGCGAGCTCATCGAAGTAAACGAATACATGCTCAAAGAAATCAGCGAAAACATCCAATCATCCCTCCAAAAATAAGCAGGGTAATTATTTTGTATGAATCAAAATAATTACCCTAATCTTTTTATCTTATTTACTTCCAGTTTCCGGCATTATAATCTGGATTATTATATTCTTCTGGGAATTTTCCCTCGGCAATACCTCCGCATTCATCTTCTTCCGCTGACGGCAACTTCCAGTCAGAGGAGAATACTGGGGTTTCAAAACCAGCTTGATCGATATTTTTGGTCTTTTCCTGAAACTCCATGCAAGAGCGGATACAGCCTTTAGCTCCGCAAATTGCGAAATATCCGGTATGCGACATGATCTGATTATAATAATCATTAACATTTTCAGTCGGGAATTCTTCTGATGGAACCCATTTTCCTTGAGCTAATGTATATGCCATTTTATAGGCGGTCTCCTCTGAAATATTGGAGTTCCTGACATCAAAATTGAAACCGGGGCAGGATTTTGCTAAAAATGGAGAAGCTTCGCGGTTCATGCCGTGATGTGTTGCCGTGCAACGTCCCATATGGACATCGCCCCATTCATAAATCTGATTATCAATCTTGATCTGAATTGGAGGCTTTTCATTTAGTTTTGGAATAGCTCCGCCTGGACAGCCTTTGACACATTTCATGCAACGTTTGCATAGTGTCCCAGGTTTGATCAGTGGGTCAGGTTCGAGCTCAGCATCGGTCAGAATGGTTCCGAGTCGTACCCGAGGTCCATATTTAGGATGAATAAAAACTTTTGACCAGCCGATTTCACCAAGTCCACAGGCTACTCCGGCAATCCTGACATTAATATTAACATCAGGAGCGGGGCGCCCAGGTACAACTTTGTTGTGGATATTATTTCTTTCTGGAACTCCAGGATATACTGCTGTTGCTTCGTAACCGTGATCCTCAATCATGCATGCAAGAGGATATGTAACCATGGGGCGAAACAGAGTGTTCAATCTATTATATGAATAATAAGTATAATTACTCCAATGCGTTCCCTCAGTGATACCGCGATAAGTTCCTCGTGGAATCGGTTGAACTATGCTGATCACCGATTTGCAGTCGGGAAATATATTCTTAGGGTGCATGCGTTCCGGCGCACCATCAAAGCGTTCGATATTGGCAATTCCGACGATGGATTCACCACCGTGCCCGAATTGCGCAGCCGCCTCTTTTATCATTTTTGATGTAAGTTTCATTATTTGGCACTCCCGTCAGTAACAAATGATTTATTAGCATAATCGTTGATTGCGTCACCCGATAAATCGCGAGCCCATGGTGTACGTTTGCGGAATTCATTAACAAAGTTGTTCTTGAGCTTTTTGGATTTTTCCAATTGAACCAAACAGGCACGAGAGCAAGCTGCGGCATGGCGGTCACGATGACCTCCTCGTCCTCTTCCGCTTGCTGCTCCATTATCACAGTTTTTACATATATCAATATCAATTTCAGCTACCGGCATTTCAAAACCAGGGGCGCCTTTTTTGATGATTTTATCAGGGTTAATCGCTCCAAGCGGGCAACCATCAACACAGGCTGTGCAATCAGAACACACAGTGCTTTTTTTCGGGCCGTCAGGCTCAAGTTCCGCATCAGTAAGAATTACTGCAAAGCGTTGACGTGATCCGAATTCCTCTGTCAACATAATATCCCCTAGTCCGTATTCAGCCAGTCCGGCAACATGAGCTGCGTAATTTGAATCAACAATAACATTCGGAGCAGGTTTATCGTCAGCAACTGGTATGCCGTAGCTCATATCCAGATCTTGATAGCCGAATAATGGAACAGCTTCAAAATCATTTTCTTCTAGGCGGCAAGTCAGATCGTAAGTAGTTTTTGACAGGAAATTATCTTCGAGCCATGTGAACCCGAATGAACCGTAAGTGCTGCCAAAGTTGGTGCCTTCTTCAACTCCGCGCAGAGAACCTCGGAGGATTCTTCTGCCGACAACGATTACTGATTTGTATTCCGGGTAGATCGAACGTGGATTGTTTTCCGCCGCGATGTCTTCAAAATATTTAGGTGATGCGATGCCAACTAAGTCAGCTCCAAAGCTTTTGGCCCATTCTTTTACTTCTTGAGAATTCATAACTCTTTTCCTTTTGTTTATTAAGGTTTATTTAAAATTTAGAGCTGGTTAGTGCCTTTCGTTTTTTGTTATATCGTCTTATTCAATCACTCTCTTCACCTTAGTAGAACTAAGCGGGAGTGTATTTATTTAATAGTTCCATAGTCAGGATCGCCCATAGCAAACGAAGCACTAACTGCGGTGTTTATGATTTCTTTTTCAAAAAGCTGCCATGTTTCTGGAGAATCATCGCCTTTCGGTAAGATTACTCCGATTGCTGCTGTCATGATTCCACCGCAGGCAAATATTGGTGCGGCTATAGCTGACATTCCGAGCGAACGTTCAGATTTGGTAATCGAAAGCTTATTTGCTTTAACTTTTTCAAGTTCTTTATGAATTTCTTCTGGTTTAGTCAAAGTGAATTTAGTTTTTTTCGTTGGTGGCAGGCGTAATATTAATTCATCAATTTCCTTTTCATCCAGCCAAGCTGCACATATTTTCCCGGTGGCGGAATCGTAAGGACTATTGAGTTTGCCTATTACCAGGCCAGTATCAGTCTCGCGACCCTGTGGGAAAAAAGCATCAATCAATAAAGCTTCTCCATTCATCGGCACTGCAAGAAATACGGGAGATTGCAAAGTTTCCTGCAGGCTGTGAATATATGGTTTAGCGCGTTCGCGAATACGCAGATTTTCGAGACATGCGTTTGCCAGACACAAAACTTTGAGGCAAACTTTATATTTTCTACTGACCGGGCTTTGTTTGACATATCCGGTTGATATCAAAGTTTTAAGCAAACGACAGATATGACTTTTAGGCAAGCCAAACACTTCCGTAAGTTCAGTTACTGAGTGTTCTTGTGCCGTTGAAGACAAATATTCAAGTATTCTAAAACCGTTTTGCAAGGTATTATTCATAGCGCTTGTGCCCTTATACAGAATTATATATTTATTCGTTCTAAATAATAGAACTTTCTACATTATACAATTAAATCCTTAAAAAGTCAATACATTGGAAAGAAAAAAGTTATATTTTATTTTTAGTGTAGTAATATTGTCATTGAAAAATCAGGATAATTAGTTATAAGTATGTACACTCAATTATGCACGGTTCACAGGATGGCGGAAGATATTTTTCTTATTGGATCATCTTTTCAAGAGACAGCGAGCTCATCGAAGTAAACGAAAACATCCAATCATCCCTCCAAAAATTAATTAATTTGAAATTATAAGAAAAAATAATATATTTTTAAGCTCGTTCTGAGCCCGAAATTTCTTAGTCTTTAAAAAAAACTAAAAAAAGTTCAAAAAAAGTTGTAAAAAGTGTTGCTTTGCATTATGTTAGGGTAATATAGGGAAGCAAAGGGCGCGATAGGAGAACAAAGTAACACTTTAGCAAGGAATAGTAAGAATGAGTAGTACATACCAAGATGAGCTGTTTTTTTTAGGTGAATTTGAATATTCACTTGACAGCCAATGTCGTTTTTCTGTTCCAAGCGACTGGAGACATCGTGAAGGTACAACCCGACTCATCCTTTTCCCTGGACGAGATAATGATTTACTTCTTTTTCCCTTCGAAACTTTTCGTGATTTTCTAGTGAAAGCACGCCGTTTGGCTCTAGCTAACCGCGAGGCACAGGAAGCTTTAGCACGCATTGGTTCTCGTGCCCGTGATTGCCGCTGCGACAAACAGGGACGTATCAAAATTGAACGCGCTTTGCTCGATTCTATTGGTGTAACTAAACAAATGAAGCTGATTGGAGCCGTGAGCCATATCAAGTTATGCGCTCCTGAAGCCTGGAAAGAACAAAGTAATGATAATGATGTTTATCTGGATGAACTCCAGAAAATAAGTGAAACTAGTGATGATTTAACCAAAATGCTTTTGAACTCTCTTGGAAAGGAATAATGAATGAAAAGCTCTTCGAGACAAGTAAGGATGGTTTTAAACATCTTCCGGTGTTATACCGTGAGGTGCTTGAATATTTGACTTTCGATGGTCCGTGCCGGATAATTGACGGCACATTAGGCTCCGGTGGTCATAGTTCTTTGATATTAAAGGCGAACCCACAAGCTGAACTTTTGGGTATCGACCGAGACGGTGACGCGCTGGAACGCGCTGGAGAGAGTCTGAAATTTGCTAAAGATCGTATCCATCTGGTACGCGGCAATTTTAGCGAACTGACAAATTCAGCATTGGAAATCGGCTGGGATTATGTTGATGCCATTTTGTTGGATGTCGGAGTATCTTCTCCTCAAATAGATGATTCTAAACGAGGATTTGCGCTCCGCCTAGATGGCCCTCTGGATATGCGAATGGATACACGCTCACAAGTTACAGCCAGCCGCATTCTTAATTATAGAGGCGAGACGGAATTAGCCGATATTTTTTATAAATACGGCGAAGAGCGCCGAAGCCGACGTTTAGCGAGAGCGATTGTTGAGAGACGCGAAGAAAAGCCTTTCGAAAGAACGCTTGAGTTCGCAGATTTTTGTGAGAGTGTTTTGGGAAAAACTCGCCCGGGCAAACTGCCGACGCCGACAAAGTGTTTTCAAGCTTTGCGGATTGCTGTAAACGATGAGCTTGGCGAATTGGAACAGGCCTTGAGCGATGCAGTTCCTTTGCTTACAAAAGGCGGTCGTGTCGCTGTAATAAGTTTTCATTCTCTGGAAGATCGGATTGTCAAAGAGTTTTTCAGGGAACAAGCGGCATCATGTGTGTGTCCGCCGGGAATGCCGATATGTATTTGCGATCATCCGGCACAAGTAAAAATATTGACCCGCAGACCGTTAAAAGCGCAAAGCGATGAAATAGAATTTAATCGAAGATCAGGATCAGCCAAATTTAGAGTAGCAGAAAAATTATAAAGCCTCGGGGCAGGAGAAAATTATGAATATACAAGCAATAAAAATGAATTCCACAAAGCGACGGCGAAAAGCTGCTGCTAAATCAACAGTTGCCAGCAAGCTTTACTTTGTTGGAGGAATAGTGTTGGTACTTGGAGTTGTTGCTGCCTGCCTTAATTACAGAACATGGCTGAATAAAAATATTGCCAGCATTGATAAAGAAACTTCCGCGTATCGCCGAAAAATCCATGAACTTAATCGCGAAATTGAAGACTTGCGGATTCGCAAAGAAAGTTTGAGCAGTTGGAGTCATGTTAGTAATAAAATCACCGTTTTTAGACTTGGTTTAAGATTACCTCGTCCGTCCCAAACTCAAAAGCTGGTGGTTAATTTTGATGGTTCTCCTGTAGAATCGCGTAGACCGAATGTTTCAAATAACAAAGTAGCAATGGTTTCACATAATCAATAAAAAGCGCCTGCGCGTAGAAGAATATTAGGAACATACAATGCTCACTGGTAATGATCATCTCAGGATAAGGACTAAACTTGTTGTGGCAATTTTTATCCTGATTTTTATTGGGCTTTGGGGCAGGCTTTGGTATGTACAGGTTATACGCCACAAAGAACTCTACAAAAAAGCACAGAAACAATATACTACGACCAAGACTACCACCAGTAAACGTGGTGAAATATTTGACACAAACGCTAATCTCCTTGTAGGGAATGTCCCATGTGATGATATTATTGCTGATCCCAGCATAACCGCAAGCAACCTTCATCGATGTCGTCAATTGTCCAAACTCATCGCGTATTATCTCAAGCAGGATTATAATACTGTTTACGCTAAATTAAGCCGCGGAAGTCGAACCGTTAGCAACAAAGAAGGGAAAAAAGTTCCGAAAAAAATCAAATATGTCGTCATTGCGCGTAAAGTTCCATTAAAAATTTCATCTGAATTAAAAAAGATAATTCATCCAAAAAATAGAAAAGGTGGCTTTAAAGGAATTTTCTTCAAAGAAGTTTATAAGCGCTATTATCCTAAAGGAGAGCTGCTAGCAAATATCCTTGGTTTTACTAATGTCAATCACGGAAAAGCCGGAGTTGAACGTTTATTAGACAAAAAAATATCCTCGTCAAAAAGCCAAAGAAGATATGAGCGTTCGCGCGATGGCAGACTTTTAGCATACGGAAAAAACAAAGAAAAGAAAGGACATGACGGCTGGGATGTTTTTCTGACTGTCAGTGAACCTATACAGGCAATACTCGAAGAAGAACTGGAAAAGCTGTGTGCCAAATGGCGACCACGGGCAGCTTACGCTATAATGGCTGATCCGAAGACCGGAAATATTTTAGCCATTGCGCAAAGACCAACTTTTAATCCGAATGACCGCAGAAAAATGAATCCATCATCTTGGCGCAATCGTACCAGTGAAGATATTTTTGATCCAGGTTCAACAATGAAACCAATAGCTATTTCCGGAGCTATTGATGCCGGAATAGTCAAACCTTACACTAGAATAGATTGTGAAAAAGGTGCATGGAGATATGGTGGAAGAGTTTTGCATGATTCTCATCCACTGGATATTTTGACGGTCAGTGAGATAGTCCAGCAATCCAGCAATATAGGAACCGCTAAAATAGCTTTAAAAATGGGCAAGAAGCTTCTGAATAAAACCTTGCGTTCTTTTGGTTTCGGGAGCCGCACAGGTATCCAGTTAAAAGTCGAGACGCGAGGCCTTTTTACGAAACTCGAAGAATGGGATAAATTATCTATTACGCGTTTCCCGATTGGGCAAGGTATTAGTTGTTCGCCTTTACAGTTAGTACGAGCATATTGCGGATTGGCAAATCACGGTAAAGTTCCAAAATTACGCCTGATTGATCGTATTAAAAACCCGGAAAAAGATCATCCTGTTAAAATGTGGGCACCAAAAGCAAAACAAGTATTCAAAAATCCAACAACCTGGAAAACCATGATTGACATGATGGTACTGGTAACTCAGGAAGGCGGAACCGCTAAACGAGCTGCAATCCCCGGATATCACGTTGCCGGAAAAACCGGAACCAGTCAGAAATTTATAAATGGCGAATATTCTCATTCCCAATATTTCGCAACATTCATAGGATTTATCCCTGCCTACAAGCCAGCATTTGTCCTATTGGTAACAGCCGACGAGCCTAAAGGCGCAATTTACGGTGGAACTGTATCTGCTCCGACTTTCAAAAATATCGCACAGCGAACATTGCAATATCTGGACATAAAACCAAATCCAAAATTATTAAAAGATAAAAAATAAAAGATAAATCAAGTGGAGAGGAAAAAAGTGGAATATAAAATCAAACGAGGAGATAAAATCCATTTCATTGGTGTTGGCGGCATTGGGATGAGTGCTTTGGCTCAATTTTTTGCAGCAAACGGCTATGAAGTATCCGGCAGTGACCGTGCCGCTGAAAAAAAAGAAAACCAGGAGATTATTAAGCCTTTAAAAGCTCAAGGTATTAAAATATTTCCACAGGACGGCTCCTTTATCAAAAGTATACAGCCTGATTGCATAGTTTATTCAACTGCTATTGAAGATAACAATCCTGACTTTCTCGCGGCTCCTGAGATCCCTCGACTTCATCGCGCGGCAGCATTAGCTGAAACGATTAACCTTAATGACGAACAAATTTCTATTGCGGTCACCGGCAGTTGCGGAAAAACCACCGTCACCGCCTGGTTGGCGGAAGCTTTATATAACCTTGATGCCGATCCAAGCTGCTTGAATGGCGGTTTAATCAATTCATTCAGAACACCAGATTGTGCTGGAAATTTTCGAAATGGTCATGGGAAACATTTTGTTTTTGAAGCCGATGAGAGCGATAAAAGCCTATTGGTTTACAAAGCTGACTATGTGCTCATTTTAAATATGGGAACAGACCATTATTCAAAAGCAGAACTGGTTGATGTTTTCGCTGCTTTTGCCGCTAAGGCGGAAAAAGGTCTAATTCTTGAACAGGAAGTTTTTGATCTAATACAAGATCGCTTACCAAAAAATCTGGATGTGATAATTTTTGATAAAGATGTATACGGTTATAGAATTGTTGACGACAAAGCATGGGCTCAAATCAATGAAATGGAAATAGCTTTGCCAGCATTCGGCAAGCATAACGCTTTAAACGCAGCTGCGGTACTAACAACACTTACAAAACTGGGCTATGATAATGATTCAGCACAGAAAGCCGTCGAAAACTTTAATGGAGTATGGCGTCGTTTTGATTATGCCGGGCGAAGCGCTGAAGGCGGAGTGGTTTATGACGATTACGCACATAATCCAGAAAAAATAGCTTCATGCATCCGCGCGGCGCAGGAAGTTTCTTCAGGGAAAGTTATTGCTGTATTTCAACCGCACGGTTTTAAACCTTTGGGCTTCATGTTTGAGCCGTTGTTTAAAGAATTGGAAAACGTTTTGCGTCCTTATGATGAATTCATTATGCTGTCGCCCTTTTATGCTGGCGGAACATCCTCATTTAAGCCTACATCTGAGGAAGTTATCAGACTATATAAGAGAAACAGCAAGAAGAAATATTCCTGTTGCGTCTCACGTCTTGAACTAACAGAATATTTAAAAACAACTGTTCAAAACAATGATATTATTCTAATTATGGGAGCGCGCGATAATTCCCTTTCAGATTATGCCAAAAGTTTAACTTGCCATAACTAATAGTACGAGCTATATTTACTTATGATAAATTTTATAAATAACATCGTTTTGTCAGTACCGGAACGGAAGATTTACAGTCGGCTCGGGCATAATCGTCATTTAACTGAAATGTCGGACTCTCAGCGAAAGAAAATTGATACCGCGATAGCTCAAGGCATTGCTTTGTGTCAATTGCGTGGAGCCTGGGGACGTTTTGAAATAAATAAATGGAGCGAGGAAAGCGTTGAGTTTGGCGATGGAAATGTTTTTGAAAGTGCAAAATTGGCTAAGCTTTTAAAAGGATGTAAATCGCTGGCACTTTTCGCAGTAACTGCAGGGTCTGATATTGTTGAAGAAGCTTCGGCATCAGCGGCTCAAGGCGACGGAGTAAAAGCTTTGGCTTACGATGCCGCTGGCAGTGAAATGGTTGATGCCGCCGCAGAATGGATACAGCAATATTTGAATCAGCAATTCAAACGTAATAAAGAAACTTTAACAAAAATGCGTTTTTCTCCAGGATATGGAGGATTGGGCTTGAAAAGTCAGGCTATTTTCTTTAAGTTACTTGATATTGAGAAACTTGGAGTCAAATTGACAGAAGACTTTTTGATGATACCTGAGAAAACAGTGACGGCAATAGCCGGAATACAAAATATTAATTGAGAGAGTATATGAGCAAGAAAAAATTTAATGAACTGATAAGTAAAAAAGTAGTTCTTGTGGACGGTGCAACTGGAACGGAATTTATTAAGCGCGGCATGCCGCAGGGAGTTTCGCCTGAACTTTGGGCTTTGGAAAACCTTGATGCTGTACACGAAATACACAATGCTTATATAGATGCCGGTTCTGACATTGTTTATATTCCAAGTTTCGGCGGTAATCGCATAAAACTTGAAGAATTCGGTTTAGCTGACCGTTTATACGAAATGAATTGTTCTCTAGCAAAAGCTGTTAAAGAAAATATTGGTGATAGTGCTTTAGCTTTTGGTGACATAGCTCCTACTGGAAAGTTTGTTGAACCTTTTGGTGATTTAGCTTTTGAGGATGCGGTAGATATTTATAAAGAACAAATAAAGGCTTTGCTTGACGGCGGAGTGGATGGTTTCGCGATAGAGACCATGATGGATATTCAAGAAACCCGCGCGGCAGTACTGGCGGTCAAAGAATGCTGCGACCTGCCAATTATTGTTACTATGACATTTGAGGAAAACTGTCGTACATTAACTGGAAATGATCCTTTATCAGCCCTTATTACTTTACAAGCACTGGGCGTTGATGCCTTCGGCTGTAATTGTTCTACCGGCCCGGAGGGCATGATTGAATTAATAAAAACCATCAAGCCATACGCAAAAATACCTCTATTGACCAAACCCAATGCCGGAATGCCGAAACTTATTGGTGGAGAGACGGTTTTTGACATGGGTGCGGATGAATTTGCCGGCCATGTCGGAGGACTGGTTGGAGCCGGAGCGAACATCATTGGCGGTTGCTGCGGAACAACTCCTGAACACATCAAAGCTCAGGCAGACGCCGCCAAAGATCTAAGACCAATTATGCCGCAAGTCAAAGCTATCAGTGCGATTTCTGCTCCTCACGCAACGTGTTTACTGGGGCAGGATCAGCCTTTCAAAGTAATTGGCGAACGCATTAATCCTACCGGGAAGAAAAAACTACAAGCGGAACTGCGCGAAGGTAAATTCGGAATGGTCAGACAGTATGCCAGTGAACAACTTGCTGGCGGAGCTGCGATTTTGGATGTAAACATGGGGCTTTCAGGGATTGATGAAAAAACTATGATGCTTGATACGATTAGTTTACTGGCGCAGGGAACAGCTTTGCCATTGTGCATAGATTCAACTGACTGCGAAGTCATTGAAGCGGCTCTCAGAATCTATCCGGGACGCGCGCTGGTCAATTCCATTTCCGCGGAAAAAGATAGACTTGAAAAAACTTTACCAATTGCCGCCAAGTACGGCGCAATGTTTATCCTATTGCCTTTGAATGATGAAGGTATTCCTGAAACAGCCCAAGGGCGCATTGAATTGTCAAAAGAAATTTTTACTGAAGCACAAAAATACGGCTATGAACGTGAAGATATTGTTCTAGACGCTTTAATTATGACAGTTTCGTCAAATCAGTCAGCCGCGAAGGTTTCACTGGATTTGATTGAATGGGCGAGCCGGGAATTCAAAGTCAATACTGCCTGTGGTTTATCAAATGTCAGTTTCGGCATGCCGGAACGTAAATGGATAAATGCCGCTTTTCTCGGTATGGCTATGGGGCGCGGTTTAAATATGGCAATCGCGAATCCATCCTCAGAAATCCTGATGTCTCTAATCGCCGGGGGTGATGTGCTCGCCGAACGCGATCAGAAGATGCATCGTTATGTTGATAAATTCAGTGGCATCGAACCACGACCAAAAACAAAACAAGAAAATATTGACCCGCCACAACGAGTTTTTAACTGCGTTGTTGAGGGACATGATGATACAATTTCAGAAGCTGTTACTGCCGCCCTGGAGTCTGGTCTTGAAGCCAAAACTATAGTTGATGACTGCTTGATCCCGGCTATAAATAAAGTTGGCGAACTCTATGATTGCAAGAAATATTTTCTACCGCAACTGATTATGGGGGCGGATGCCATGCGTAAAGCTTTTGAAGTATTGGAACCGCATCTTGCGGAGACTTCAGACGAGCAAAGCAAAAAAGCTTTAGTTGTCCTGGCGACGGTCGAGGGCGATATTCATGATATAGGCAAAAATATTGTCGCATTAATGCTGCGTAATTACGGTTTTGATGTCCTTGATCTAGGTAAAGATGTTTCGGCGGAAAAAATCATCAATGCCGCCAAAGAACATAAAGCACAAATCGTAGGTTTGTCAGCGCTAATGACTACGACCATGATAAAAATGGAAGAAGTCGTAAAATTAGCTAAACAAGAAGGTCTCTCCGAACTAAAAATCATGATCGGTGGTGCCGTGGTAGACAAAGATTATGCCAAACAAATCGGTGCCGATGCCTACGCTGCCGACGCTATGGCATCTGTAAAACTCGCAAAAAAATTCACAAAGTAAACCCTCAATTAAAAAAAATAATGCAGAATATTTTTAATAACTATTCTGCATTATTCGAGCTACTTTATGTCAGATGTTTTATTCTGTCTTTGATCGCCCTGAGTATTTGTGGATTATGAATATTACGAGAATGTATATCTATTAGCAGGCTGGCATTTGTTATTTTTTCCGTAGCAGCAATGCATGTACTTAATGATCTACAGCTTTTTAGTATATCTGCTAGAAATATTTCATTTTTTATACGCTCAATTGCCACATTTATAATATTAAGATCGTTCGATTTAATGACTATCAGAAATAGTGCTTCTTCGTGTATTATCTTTTTAAGTGCAGTCAGTGCGGTTTCATGAAACTTGCTGTTCATGACTATTTGTTCGAGTAGAGATTCGTCCTCAATCCGGTTGATTGCCGCATTTCTAACTTCACTAGATGGATCGTCCTGCGCAATTTCAGCCAGCAAGGATATATCTTCAAGCGTTTTGACCGCAACCAATCTGAATTTCGGGTTATGATGCTGGTACTTCGGGCGTATTAAATCTAACAAAGACATATTTACCTCTATAAAGAAAATTATTCCTTTATAGAGTATTATATATTTTGTTAAAGCATTTGTCAATCAAATAAACAAATGAAGCAATTTAAAAATTTTCTTTCAGGGCCCAAAGTCCGAGAGCTGGATTGCTGATGTAGAATATTTTTTCGCCGTTAACTATATTGTAGCCGTCCTTGAGATTCTCAAAGTCGTATTTTTTCAGCATCTCATCGAGTTCACCATAGGCAAAACCAACGCCTTCAATTTCTTCACGCGAGGTGCTTGGTCCCGGACAGTAGGTTATTTTAAAGCGACCTTCGGACGAACCGTGAATCAAGTGAGCCGCGGCACTGAGATTATTGGCGAGCTCAGAGTTCTCATCGACTGCCTTTAAAGTAGCGGGAGTTCCGTGATAACCGTATTTACGAATCAAACGGTCAATTTCTTTATCTTCACCAAATTCCCGCAAAGCAGGAGCCAGCACAATGAGTTCACCATCATCGGCAATTGCCATACGTGTACGGTAAACCGCTTTGTTGCCCAACCAGGTGCTCTTGAATTCTTCAGGATCAAGATAAACTATTACTTTATCCAGAGCTTCATCCAGTAATTCAAGATTAGTCTGTTGACTGACTTTACAGGCGTCGAGGAATGCTTCTTCGTCATCGCCAACAAAAAATCCACGCATTTCCATTTGGCTTGTATCATTATTACGAGCCATAACAGTCAACATATAATATATAGGCAGATCGCCAAGAAATGTATCAACGCCATAATTGAAAAGTTTACGAACCGGTGAATCAGCTTGTCCCATGATACGTTCCATATTGTAAGCTGCACCCAGAAAATGTGATTTATTGATAATATCAGAACCGCCAATGCCAACCACGATATTTTTTGTATAATTTGCCATGCCGACAACTTCATGCGGCACGATTTGACCAATTGATAAAATTAGATCATAGTCTTCAAATAAAATTTTATTGACCTCAACATTCACGTCATAATCAACACGTCCGTCTGACCATTCTTTAATCAGTTCTCCGGGAACCACACCTGTACTGACAACATCGTTGCGCCAGTCGTGAACTTTAAAGCATTCAAGTGGGATATTCGGACCAAACATAGTGCGAATTTCTTTTTCAGTCATGCCGACATGAGTGCCGAGTGCTGGAATAATATCAATATGACATGAATCTATGAGCATATCATAAACCATAGCTGTGATTGTTCCGGCATAGGAATTGAAACGGGTGAAGTCTGGGGGCACCAGCAGGACTTTTTTAGCTTTTATCGCAATCGCGTCCAGCGAATCACTAATCATTTGACGAAGTTCAACATCCGAAATATTTACTTCCGGTCCACCTTTGGCTGCATATACACTCATGATATTATATCCATATTTGTTAGTTAAGTTACTTTACAAAGTATAGTTTAACACAGCACATGAAAAAAGCAATGTCTAAATAAAAAAACTCCCGAATTCAAGTCGAACCCGGGAGTTTAAAAAAATGTATTTTTCTATTCTTGTCCATCCCAACAGTAGGTGCAAAGTCTTTCTTTTGGAAGACCAATCGCTTCTACTAGTTTTTCAAGCTTCTGATACTTCAATGTACCAAGTTGAAGCTTTTTGCGGATGACTTCAAGCATTTTATTGTACTTTTCGGAATCAGTAACCGTGTATTCTTTGGTAGTCTTGTCGCTTACGCTTCCGCCTTCGATTTCTTCAATAGCGCGGCGCGCCACTAGGTCGAGAACAGAGCGAGAACGTGAGAAGTTCAAGAATTTACAACCGAAAGCCAGCGGAGGGCAAGACGAACGCATGTGTACTTCTTTGGCGCCGCGCTCCAGTAAACGAACAACCGTATCCTGTAGCTGTGTGCCACGAACAATTGAGTCATCACAGAATAATAAACTCTTATCTTTAATCAATTCCTGAACCGGAATCAATTTCATACGCGCCACCAAATTACGTTTTTTCTGGTTTTGTGGCATGAAACTGCGAGGCCAGGTCGGAGTGTATTTCACAAAAGCGCGCCTATATGGGACTCCAGCGGCATTTGAATATCCTAAAGCATGCCCAACTCCTGAGTCAGGAATACCACAAACCAAATCAATATCCAGACCACCAGCTTCCGAATCTGTGTCCGACATATACTTACCGTTACGGTAGCGTACTTCTTCAGTATTTATGCCTTCGTAACTTGATGAAGGATAACCATAGTAAACCCACAGGAATGAACAAATCTGCATGCGGTCACCAGCTGCTTTTTTCTGAATGACCTGTTTGGCTGTGATTTTGACTATTTCGCCAGGTCCTAATTCATGCTTGATGGTGTATTCTAGGTTAGGGAGTGCTGTTGTTTCCATGGTAACTGCGAAACTATCCTCTCTTTCTCCGATGATAACCGGAGTTCTTCCCAAAGCATCGCGTGCAGCATAAAGACAATGGTCAAGCATAATCAAAAGCGAACATGAGCCTTCTATTTTTTCTTGTGCCAGAGCAATACCTTTTTCTATAGTAGACTCACTATTGATAAGCATTGCGACTATTTCAGTCTGGTTCATTTCGCCATCACTCATTTCTGAAAAATGTGATGCTCCGCGTTTAAAGGCTTCAGTCACCAGTTCATCTATATTATTTATTTTTCCGACTGTAACTATACAGTAAGTACCGAGATGTGAAGTAATCAACAAAGGCTGATCCTCGTAATCACTGATGATACCGATACCAATATTACCTGAGAATTCATCGATGTCATCACTAAATTTTGAGCGAAATTGCGCATTGGAAATATCATGTATGCGGCGAATAAATTCACCTTGACTATTAATTGTCGCTATGCCGCCACGCCGCGTTCCCAAATGAGAATGGTAATCAGTACCATAAAACAAATCATCAACACAATCATTTTTTGATACAACTCCGAAAAATCCGCCCATTTTTAACTCCCTGTTAAAATTTTGGTTTCGATATACTTTACTGTCGGTAAATTATTATATCATATCTTTTGATATTTAAAAGAACTGATTGCAAAAGTATTTTATTTATTTACTTGCAAAAATAAAGCCTCACTATTATATTCAGATATTAACAGAATGGTTCTGTTATAGTATTTTATTTCAAAATGGGGGAATTAATAGTGAATAGCTTAAGAAAACTATTTGTAGGTGCAGTATTATTGGGAACATCAGCAACACTTTTGGCAGCAGATAATTCTGGCATAGCTGATGCTGCTGGAGCAGCAGCAGGTGCAGGTGCAGGGATCGGATTTGTGTTACTTTATTTAGCTCTTGCTTTGACAGTTATTATCGGCGTTTGGAAAGTTTTTACAAAAGCAGGTAAACCGGGATGGGCTATTTTAATTCCTATTTATAACACAATTGTTATGTTGGAAATTGCCCACCGACCTATCTGGTGGCTTATTCTGCTTTTTATTCCTTTTGTGAATGTTGTTGTTGGTATTATTATTCCACTTGACATAGCAAAAGCTTTTGGCAAAGGTGCTGGATTTGGTCTTGGACTTGCATTTTTACCTATGATATTCTACCCGATATTGGGATTCGGCAAAAGCCAATACTCAAGATTATAAAATCAAACAACTCAAGGTGCTAGCCTAAAAACTGGCATCTTTTCCTTATTCTTATATCCTTGCGTGGTTAAAATACTTAAAAAACTTGCTTTTTTATTGCTTTTGGCTTGTAAAATTGCTTAAATCGTGTAGTTTTTCAGTTCTCTATCGTTATTTTAGTACGTTTTGCAGAGGGTGATGTAGTTTGCAAGCCCCTGCTTTTAAATATAAATAAGTAGTAAGTTTAATTAAGGATTTATAAACATGAAAAGAACTTTTCAGCCATCGAACATAAAAAGAAAACGCAAGATGGGATTC
>Ga0307988_1000569_pt1 | contig 25153 bp, 18 predicted proteins | sample EllFjometagen183_FD_203166 | JGI IMG/M metagenome (GOLD analysis project Ga0307988, IMG submission 203166) | Marine microbial communities from Ellis Fjord, Antarctic Ocean - #183 | ecosystem: Environmental > Aquatic > Marine > Unclassified | place: Southern Ocean | collected 2014-10-08 | reverse complement strand
TAAGACTGCCCAAGAAATAATATTTGACCACCGTGGAGAGATCAAGATTTTGATGATACCATAAAGAGGTAAAAAATTTGAACCAGAACATATTACATAAATCACAAGTATTGCAAGGAGCATGAACATGTTATTTACTCATAGCTCCTGCTCAACGAATATCTGTTTAGCTCGAATGGAGATTGTATGATTCAAAGAAAACTGTATTTCGTCATCCTTTTGGCATTACTCACTGTGGGGGTTGCATCTGCGCAAGAGGATCATCGAGAGCATATTGTGGATTCACTGTTTACAGTACAAGAGGTCACTGAAACTTGTCTGGCCTGTCATGAAGATGCTGCCACTGAGCTGATGAAAACAATCCACTGGACCTGGAAAGATAAAGCCCGAGTCGTACCAGGTCACAAAGGGAAACATGCCATTGGTAAGGCAAATTCTTTTAATAATTATTGTGTTGCCATAGAGTCAAATTGGGAACGCTGTACCAGTTGCCATGTTGGCTATGGTTGGGAGGATGAATCCTTCGATTTTGAGAATGAAGAAAATATAGATTGTCTTGTATGCCATGATCAATCAGGGACATATAAAAAGGATCCCAAGGGTGCCGGAATGCCTATGAAGGGTACAGATCTCACAGCTGTAGCTCAGAGTGTCGGGTATTCTTCAGCAGCAACCTGTGGAAGTTGTCATTTTAACGGGGGCGGGGGTGAAAATGTAAAACATGGTGATCTGGACTATGGCTTGATCGATGCGGATGAATCGTATGATGTGCACATGGCCAATGATTTGACATGTACTGACTGTCACACCACAGAATCACATAACATTCAAGGGAAGTCAATGGGGATTCTGACTGGTGAAGATAGCCGCGTTCAGTGTCTTGATTGTCATGATGAAGATGTTCATGATTCAAAGATAATCACTAAGCATGTGGAGAAAGTAGCTTGCCAGAGCTGCCATATCCCCACTTATGCTAAAGGTAAGCCAACCAAAATTTATTGGGATTGGTCCACAGCGGGTAAGGATAGTATAGGTGAAAAAGATGAGTATGATCTTGAAACCTACATGAAGAAAAAGGGTAGTTTTGTCTGGAAGAAAAATGCTACTCCTGAATACGCATGGTATAATGGTAATACAACTCGCTATCTAAAAGGTGATAAAGTCACGCCTGGTGAAATAGTTAAAATGACTGACCCCTTGGGTGATAGAGCAGATGAAAATGCGAAAATCTATCCCTTCAAAGTAATGCGGGGAAAACAGATCTATGACTCCCAGAATAACTACCTCATCGTACCCCAACTCTGGAAGGGTTATTGGACTCATTTTGATTGGAATAGAGCCTCAAAAGTTGGTATGAGAGCAGCGAAGCTAGAGTACAGCGGCCAATATGATTTTATCTCAACTGAGATGTACTCAGGTATTAACCATATGGTAGCTCCTGCTGATGAAGCACTCAAATGTCGTGCCTGTCATAGAGGTCAGGAAAAACGAATAGACTGGGAAGCTCTCGGATATCCTGGAGATCAACTTATCAAAAAATATCGCGATGAATAATATCTAATGACCAGGAGATTATTATGGCCATAAAACCTTCGCAAGGCTTTGCGCTTACATTAGATTCTCCCATCATTATAAAGGGAGATGCAAATCTTGAGACACATAATAATCTTACTACTGACAGCTAGCATTCTACTTGGTTGGGGAAAAACCGGACACCGCGTTATTGGGAAAATTGCTGAGGAAAACTTAAGCCCCGAGGCACAGAAAGCAATTACCGAGCTAATGGGGCACACAGATCTAGCTCGGGTTGGTAATTGGGCCGATGAGATAAAATCTGATCCTAAATGGGACCATTCACATGATTGGCACTATTGTACGATCCTTGATGGTCAGGAATATCGGGGTCCGGAAGACGGCGGACGAGCAGTTCAAAAAGTGACAGAGTTCACGAAACTTTTGAAGCAAGGGAAGCTCGGTAGAAAGGATGAAATGGACGTTTTTCGTTTTATTGTTCATATCGTTGGAGACCTCCATCAACCAATGCATGTTGGTAACGGAACAGATCGAGGTGGAAATGATGTTAAGGTCACTTGGTTTTATGATGAAACAAATCTTCACCGAGTTTGGGATTCTCAAATGATTGATAACATGCAATACAGTTATACTGAATATGCCCAGCAAATTCAGTTGGGTTTGAGCTCAAGTGATAAACAGGATATGATGAATGCAGATATGATGAACTTTGTAAATGAATCTCGTTCTATTCATGCTCAGGTTTATGATATCGGGGATGGAAAATTATCCTGGGAATATATATATAAGAATCGTGAGCTGATGGAGTCTCGCTTACTAAAAGGCGGCTTTCATCTTGCTGCAATCCTGAACGATATTTATAATTAAAAGTTAACACCTATCAATGGGTATTAAGTTTTTGAGAAGGGTAACACATAACTCAGTTTTACGAGTAGCCATTGCCTGGTTAATCACACTGGTATTTCTTGGTTATCTCAGTTTCTTTCCTCATGCAGTAGCCGCTGCACCCACCAACTCACCAGAAATTGAAAAGCAATTCAGTCTGGTCATTCAAGGAGAAGCTGAACAAGACTTTTTAGTTGGGTTAGCTCTCGGGGCGGGAGCCGCCAAAGGATTCGCTCATATAGGCGTTTTAAGGGCTTTGGAAGAAGCTGGTGTACGGGTTGACATGATTGCCGGAAGTAGCATGGGCGCAATTATTGGCGGTGGATACGCAGCCGGTTTAAGTGTCTCTGATTTGTCAGATGTTGCCCTAAACTCGGACTGGCTCGTGGTTTTAAATTTGCTGGACCCAGTATTTCCAACTCGCGGATTTATCGATGGCCAAAAAATAAAATTGTTCCTGGATGAGCTTTATGGTGGTAAGAGCATTGAGGATCTTGAGTTACCCTTTGCTGCTACCACTGTTGATATCCTCAAGGGTGATTTATATATCATCAATGAAGGAAATCTGGCAAATGCTGCTCGGGCCAGTTCATCCATCCCCATCGTTTTTAACCCGCTCGCAAGAGGAGATCTTGTTTTAGTAGACGGCGGCATGATTGATCCAGTTCCCATTGATGTGGTTCGGTCCATGGGGGCAGATTATATCATTGCCGTTAATGTCCTGGCTTTTCCAGAGGGCAAAAACCCAGAGGATAGTTTTCTTTACCTGAATGGCAATGATCTGGAGAATAGTAAATCGAAATGGCGTATCCCTAAACGGCATGAAGCCTGGTACACGGCTGGTAAACCAAATCTAGCTGAGATTGCTCATGAAACTGTGATTTTGTCAATGGCTTTAATTGCAGCCAATCAAGTCGAATTAGGGCAACCTGATCTTTTAATCAATGTAAGTACGGGTTTGGCTGCCTGGAACTTTTTGGAAGCAGAAATCGCCATTCAAAAAGGCTACGAAGAAACTATTAAAGCCCTGGAAAGCATGAAGCATCTAGACTATCCCAGCATCCCAAAAGATTAGTCTTCCCGAGTGTAACGAAGCCCCTGCAAGCAGTAATGTTTTGTCTTGAAAAAAGAGATTCTTCCCCTCGCTTCACTCGTGTCAGAAAGACTAGGTCAGAAAATATTTATAGCTAGACTTTGGAAACACGGTGAGATTGCTTCATCGCCACACTATTCTTAATTCTTAATTCTTAATTCTTAATTCTTAATTCTTAATTCTTAATTAATCTATCCCCATATCCATATCCATGTCTTCACCACCTGAACCACGTTCGCGTTGGGTGTCAACAAATTTACCAAACTTATAGCTAAAGTTTAGTTTGATATAGCGATTGCTAAAGGTGCGCTCCCGAGTTTGTTCAAAGTTGTCTGTAATCAAGTTGTATTCAAAACGGCGACTATCGAAAAGATCACTGACCTGGAGGGATACACTGGCCTTTTTTTCAAAGAAGCGATGTTTAACTGAGAGGTTAGCAAATAACATATCTGACATGCTTCCCTGGGCGATATCTCTTGGACTACGATACATCGTAAATAGTTGTATATCAGTATTTGCCAGGGGTGAATAGGTCGCTGTACCTCGCAAAAAATATCCAAAGGAACTGGTATTAATGTCTGCTTCTAATCCAGTTTCATCAATTATAGTTTGGGTCACATTGCCACTCAACATGAGTTTTAACTTTTCGCCAGCCTTGGCATTAATCATTCCTTCTGCACCATAAGAATGACCCGTATCAAAATTCCTAAAAGTGGTGATAGAAACTGTTTGACCCTCAATTTCCCGCAACTCCTTGTAGCGTCTCATAAGGTCATTGATCTGCCGGTAATACAGCCCTGTGTTAAATGAGATTCCTTTGCTAAACTGAGCATAATTAATTTCGTAGGAATCAATATATTCAGGAAGCAATTCTGGATTTCCTGTTCGAATATTTAAGGGGTCATAATAATTGGTGATAGGAACCACAGACCTTACTCGAGGACGGTTAATCCGACGACTATAGCTGACCTGGATGTCCTTTTGGGGTGCCAGGGTGTAATTCAAATGGACAGAGGGGAAGACACTCTGGTACTCATTCACAAAGGTGCTATCGACAAAGATATCCGATTCTGTCCGGGCCTGTTCCATTCTTAGTCCTCCTTGGAATCCGAGCAACCCAATTTTTTGACTATAAGTGAAATATCCAGCGTAGATATCTTCATCAAACAAAAAGTGAGTATTCAAATCTTCATCAGCGGACCAATCAGAAGCTCCGTTTGTTTTTGATTCAGAGCTAAAATAGTTATCCATGTGCGTTTGGTTAGATTTGAGACCCATTTCAAATTTTCTGTCCTCACCGAGTGGATGGCTATAGTCGAGCTGTATAGTACGAGTCGATCTCTCATCATCACGAGTGGTTTGTTGAACCTCAAATGAATCGGGCTGATTAAAGTAATCATCCTGATTATGCTCACCCATTTCATCAGTTTGATTTTGAGTATCTCTGAAATTAATTTTTAGATCTTGACCCTCTTTATTAAATGATTTTTCCCAAGCCAGTGTATAAGAGATGCTCTCGCTTTGATTATCACTTCTGGCATCCCTCTGGTAGATCGGGGTGAGCTCATCTGCGATCAAACCACTTTCATAAGCTATAATTTCCCGGAAATTACGTTCACGTTGACTTATCATGATGCCAGCCGAGAGTTCATTCTTTGGGTTAATAGCATAATTGACATTAAGGCGGCTCGTGAGGGAATTATAATCACGATATCCATCACTCAATTGATCAAGAATATTTACGATGTTGTGCAGGCTATCAAAAGTGGTCATATAATTTGTACCACCCACATTTCGGATATCTGTACGGTAAGCCAACATGGAGGAGATATTTAACTTTTTATTACGGAAATTCACTTGGCCGTTCAGGTTATAGCGATCCACATCTGCATAACCACTGCCCACTGTTCCCGTGAAGCCTTTGAGACGATTCTGCTTTAATACGACATTAATAATTCCTGACATGCCATCGGGATCATATTTAGCGGAGGGATTGGTAATAATTTCAACGTTTTCAATGGTAGAAGAAGGGATTTGTTCAAGAAGAGCACTATTGTCCTCATCTGAAAGTCCCGAAGGTTTTCCATCAATCAGAATTTTTACATTTGCACTACCCCTGAGACTAATCACACCATCCATATCCACATCCACGGAGGGAATTTGTTCTAAGACTTCGATGGCAGAATGACCTTCAGAGCTGAGACTTTTCTCGACATTGAATATGCGTTTGTCGATTGTTAGGGTCATCAATGAACGTTCCCCCGTAACTTCAACACTGCTTCCCTCTAAGGTTGCTGGGGTTAGCAAGATATCTCCCAGATGTTTCTCTACAGATTCACGAGGAGTGAGGCGAATATCTTCCATGACAAGCGTTTCATATCCCATAAACTCAAATCGAACATTAAACCGACCCAGGGGTAGATCGCGTAAATCGAAATAGCCATCAGAGTTACTAATACCTCCTGACACAGCCGTTGTATCTTGCATTCTGATCAGTGTAATGTTGGCATATTCTACGGGACTCTCGTTACTTTCATCCAGAACCCGACCTGTGAGAACACCAATAGCAGGCATTTGTCGACTTTGACCTGATCCACCGCCCGATCGCTGAGCATGTACCAGCGGTGTCATTAGAAGTGTTAGGGTGAATGTGATGATAAATTTTTGTGCTATTCGAAAACTCATAAGGATCCTTTATCCGTTACCAAATTTAGCTGGTCGCAAATATAGAATCTGCGGTCCAATACAAAATGCCAATTCAAACCTATTTTAGACGCTGATATTGTTAAAAGGTTAAGCTTTTATTCAAGTATTTGAAAATATAGCTCAAAGGGCTCATTTAAGCGATTATCCCACATGTTTTGGTTGACTAAGACACAGAAGGGTTGAAATTAATTCCATGCTCAAAAATATAAATTTACTCATGCTTATGAAACGCACGTTATTCATTATACTCCCGTTGATAATTTGGCATTGCAGTTTCCTTGGTGAACGTGACCGTGGTGATTTTATTGCTGTTGAATTTGACTTACAAAAAGATGGTGGTGTTTTTGAAGGGATGGGCGCCAATGTACCCATCAGTTATTACAATCGGCGGATGAAACCACTTCAAACGCTAAATGATCTTGACGTAAAATATATTCGGGTCAAAAGGGAAAGTGACAACTGGGATAATATTCTAGCCCTACGGTCTGCTTCTGGACGTTTGGGCATCAAATGGATTTACAGTTTGGATGCTATACCCGTCAGTTTTTTAAATGAGTTTGGCCAACTTATCGATATTGAAGGATTTGCAGATTGGTGGGCTGAAGAAGTTGATGAACTGTACTATCAGGAAGTCCCCGCCGACTTCATTGAACTTTTGGATTCGCCTGATTTATTTCGAGGTGATTCTATCTCCATGAACGCTGATACGTATAATGCTTTGATTTATGCAACCCGAGAACAGCTAGATCTTCGGGGGTATGAGCAGGTCGGCATTGTGGGGCCAGGATTATCAACACCAGAAACCTCAGGTGAGCTTGAAACTTGGTATATGGATCTTGATCAAGCAGCATTCGATGAACTAGACTATTGGACTGTTCAGCTCTGGGAAGATCGGTTTGCATCAGGCAACCTGGATGCAGCCTTAAATCAATATTCAGAATTCCTGAACAATATTGATTCCTGGAAACCAACCTTTGTGAGTGCTTATGCTACTTCAAAATTTGTCTATGGTGAGTTGCGTTATCCTAACCCCAGTCAATATGATATTGACGGTAATTTGAATTCGTTTGAAACCTACTATTATAGTGCCAGCTTTAGCTTACCCTATGGACTTAGAGTATATTCAAATACGTTGGATATCTTAAAATATCCTCAATCAACACCTTTTATTTACCAATTATATGATGCTCCCGCTGATGTAAAGTTTAAGAAAAAATCATGGGGTTTGTTGGACTTGAATGGGGTTCCCAAACCAGCATTCGCGCTCTTGAGTAGTCTTACGAAACGCATACCAAAGAAGGCCAAAATAATTCCTGCAAAATATGAACCTGTGAAGGGGCTGAATGCTTTGGGCTTTTCAAATCATGAGCGGATTATTTTGACGCTTGCCAATGAAGAATTAGAATCAAGATCGATCCAGGTAGTATTGAAGGGGGCTGATCGATCACTCGAATTCATTAGAGGTACTACCCAATTTTCATCGGTCATTCATCCTGTTGAATTAGGAAAACGAGATGTTGTAGAAAGTCAGGAGCTGGCTTTAAAAATTCGGAGTGATTCAGAAAGTGATGGCTATGTTTTCTCAATCACTCTAAATCCTCAATCAACGCTTATATCGGAATTCCAATTAAAGTAAGCCCCGGTTTTCGATCTATATTTTGTTAAACAACCTGAAGGTTTCATTGAGATCTCTCATAGATTGATGGAGCTATGACCAGATTAACAACAAATCAGATATTTAGATTTTGGCTACCCCTTGCCGGTACCTGGCTGATGATGTCGTTGGAAGGCCCCTTTATTGCCGCCATTATCGCACGTTTAGCAGATCCTAAATTCAACCTCGCCGCGTATGGTGTGGCATTTTCATTTGCTCTCATTATTGAAGCACCCGTGATTATGATGATGACGGCTTCCACATCCTTGGTCCATAATTTTCAATCACTGCAAAAATTACGTCAATTTACCTGGGCCTTAAATGGGATCATTACGGCAGTTATGCTGATCCTATTGATCCCTGATGTATTCTTTTTCCTGACGATCAACCTTATCGGATTACCCGATAACGTGGCTCACTTAACCCATATTTCTACAATAATATTACTGCCCTGGCCCGGAGCGATTGGTTACCGACGATTCTATCAAGGCGTGCTTATCCGGAATCATGCTACACGCAGAGTTGCATTGGGAACAGCAATTCGACTGTTTTCCATGGTCTCTACAGCCATTTCCCTCTATATTTTTACAACTTTACCTGGTGTATATATCGGGACAGCAGCTTTATCAGTAGGTGTGGTGCTCGAGGCCATCAGTACACGATTTATGGTCCAGCCAATTCTAAGAAAAATTAAATCTTCGCTAGAGTCTGAAGAGCAGCATCAGCTACTAAGCTTTCGGCGGATTGCCAAGTTTTATTACCCGCTGGCACTTACATCCATGTTGACGCTTGGTGTTCATCCGCTGGTTACGTTTTTTATTGGTAAAAGTCTTCTGGCCATTGAATCTTTGGCCGTCTTACCTGTGGTCAGTTCATTTGTTTTCCTTTTCCGTGGAATAGGGCTCTCATTCCAGGAGGCCGCTATTACCCTGCTTGGAAAAACTCAGGAGAATGATAAGATTGTCTCGAATTTTGCTCGATCCCTGGGGGCCAGTCTGGCCTTGGGTTTACTGATCACCTCTTTTTCACCTCTGGCAGGCTATTGGTTTTCTGAAGTTAGTGGATTAAGTCCTGAATTAACCAATCTTGCCTTGAAGCCACTCATGCTCATGGGACTCTTTCCTGCAACAACTGTGATGTTGTCTTATCAGCGAGCCATACTGGTGAAGGCTGGACATACCAGTCCCATCACCACTGCCACAATTATTGAAGTGCTTGGCATCATCATAATATTGTATACAACGATTGTCCATTTTGAATTCATTGGAGCCACCGCGGCGGCCACAGCATTTATGGTTGGGCGCCTTACAGCAACCACTTACCTATATTTTCAGACGAGGCATCGACAGATATCTTCTGAGGAGTGATTTAGGTCGTTTCTTCTGATAAGGGCTTGATACCTTGGTATATAGACCTATTTTTTGCTTCGATTAAAGAGTACAACCTGGGGGACCCTCAAGGGTCAGAAAGAAATGAGATGAGTACGAGACTTTTTTCACTCACATCGCTGTTGTTATTCCTGAGTATCTTATCACTTACAAGTTGTGGTAGCTCAGACCGATTCACTGCAGATAATGGAGTCCTTGATCTACGGGAATATGACTTTAGCCAGCATATCAGTTTAGATGGAGAATGGAAATTTGTTTGGAAGGATAGTAGCGATGTTCAAGCAGATGATCAGAGTTCTCACATTCTCATAGATGTTCCAGATGCTTGGAATGGATATAAATACAATGGGAAGAAAATCAAGGGACATGGTGCTGGGTCATACTACTTAACCGTTTTACTGCCTACTCGACCTGCAGCGTATTCATTGGAGAGTCCGACCGTCGGGACTGCCTATAATCTGTATGTGAATGAGACCTTAATGGGGGGAGTTGGGATATATTCCAATGATCCTGATATGGGGACCCCTGCATATAAAACCCGTATTTACAATCTTGGCAATCAGGCAAATGAACTTCAACTGAGATTTGATGTATCCAATCATCATCATCGCCTCGGTGGACTCTGGGAATCGATTTCTTTAGGTTATGAAGCAGAGATTCATGAGCATCGTGAAAATAGACTGGCGAAAGAGCTCTTTCTGTTTGGAGCTATTTTTGTCATGGGAATTTATCATCTTGGTGTATTCTCCCTGAGTACCCGTGGAAAAGCAGCCCTGTATTTTGGATTATTCTGTCTAATTATTGGTGTCCGAACGCTGACCACAGGAGAAGTGTTTTTACACCAAATCTGGCCATCACTTCCCTGGCAGGTTCTCGTAAAACTTGAGTATTTAAGCTACTATCTGGGAATTCCTGTATTTTTTCTTTTTATCCGACTCCAATTTCCAGATGAGCTATCCAAGCGGGTTGGCCAGGTAGTCGTCGGTGTTTCCGTTTTATTTGCATTAATCGTCATTTTTACACCCGTAAATTTATTTTCACTTTCTTTGCTCTATTATCAGCCACTCAGCCTGTTGGCCATGGCTTATGTGGTCTATGGTCTGTCACTGGCATTCTTAAGGGGAGAAGAGGGATCTTCAATGGTCCTGATTGGATTCATGTCGATCGTCATCGCCTTTATCAATGACATTCTCTATGTTGGAAATATCATTCATACAGGTCACTTGATATCAGTTGGTTTGATCATTTTCATATTTACTCAGGCATTTTTAATCTCAATCCGGTTTTCAAAAGCGTATTTCACTATCGAATCCCAACGAACCAAGCTGGAGCGTACAAATACAGCTTATCAGGAGGAGATAGAGATTAGAAAATCAGCTGAACTTGAAGTTTCGTCCCACAAAGATCATCTAGAGGATTTGGTAATGGAACGAACTGCAGAGTTGGAGAGAGTCAACAAGCAGCTGGAAATCTTATCTCGTATCGATGGCCTTACTGGGATTGCGAATCGGCGTCAGATGGATGAAGAGTTGTCCCGGGAGTGGAAGCGTATGCTTCGTCAAAAGCGTCCCTTAAGTCTGGTTATGTGCGATATTGATCATTTTAAATTGTACAATGATACCTACGGTCACCAGCAAGGTGACAAATGTCTGACCCAAGTTGCCACTGCCATTAAAGAATCTGTCAATCGACCTGGGGATTTAGTTGCTCGATATGGTGGTGAAGAATTTTGTATTATTCTGCCGGAAACTGATCAACAGGGAGCAAAGCAGATTGCTGAAGTTATCAGGAAGAATGTTGTAGGTTTAGACCTGGAACATACCTCATCAAAAGTAGCCTCTGTTATCACCCTAAGCTTGGGCGTTGCTTCAATTCTTCCAGATAGAGATAGTCAGCCAAGCCTTCTAATTGAAGCTGCTGATCGTGCTCTCTATCAGGCCAAAGGCAATGGTCGCAACCGTGTAGAAGTAAATTTATCTGAATAATACCAATTGGAACTACAATTGGTATAACTGGTAGAAAGTGTTATTTGGATTGGATTGTTTGCGGGAGTTCAAACCTGAAATAGAAGATATTTCCAGTAGGCTCATTGCGAAAAACACCTGCTGTGGCCTTGTGTGCATCAGCGATTCTTTTAACGATTGCTAAACCAAGTCCAGATCCCCTACGTGGGCCATCTAAAAGCTGAACCTTGCGTTCAAAAATACTTTCTCGTTTGTCTTCCGGAATGGTTTGCCCCAGATCCCGTAATTCTATCTGCATAAAATGAGGCTCAACGACTACTGCTAAATGAAGTGCCTTACCTGAAGCCGCATACTTGATACCATTGCTGATATAATTACTAATAACTTCACCAATAATTCGATTTGCTCGAATGATGGCCGAATCGGGTAGGTCAAGTGTTAAGACTAATTTGGCAGAGCTCAATTGTGAATCAAAGGTCTTTGCTATCCCCGCTAAAATGGGTACCAAATCAACTTGTTCCATCTCTATAGATTCACCCATACTTAATTTTGATAAGGTGCTGGCGCTTTCAATAACCTCAAAGAGATTGGCTGAACTTTTCCGAACAACATCCAGAATTTCATGATCGGGAAGCTCCTCCTCAAGTAATTCAAGGGAGCTGTAAATGACGCCTGCTGGATTCCTTAAATCGTGAGTGATAATATCGAGGAGCAATTCCTTGAAATTATTTGCATCAAACAATTGTGCAGAAAGAGTTCGGAGGGATTGTTCAGAATCGATTAATTTTTGCTTTGCAATTATCTCCTGGGATATATCACGATAGATGCCAAAGATTTCTCTTTTTCCCTTGAGGTTAAATGTGGATGCACCTACGATCGAAACATTTACAGCTGTTCCATCTTTGCGATACCTGATGGCTTCAAATTGTTTGGTCGTGCCCTGGGTGACTGCTTCTGTAATTTCCTGAGCTTCTCTGAGATCTGTTGGTGAATTGAGTAATCCATCAACATCTTTCCCATGGGCTTCGGCCTGATCATAGCCAAATATTTCAAAAAACTTTTGGTTAACATATTTGATTCTGTTATTCTCATCTGCCCAGACTATTCCCTCTGGGGCACTTTCAATAAGGTTTTCCAAATGGTTTTTTTGCTGTTTTAGCTCCTCTGCAAGTCCCGATTTAATCTTCAATTCCATACGCAAAATGCGTGTAATATTAAAGATGATAATGGAACCGAAAAACCAATACAAAAGGGCGACTACGGGGGCGGTAAATATATCTGGCATGAAATACGTTCCTGCCATAAACACTATCGTCAGAAGTGATGGCAGCAGGAAAATATTTTTAGAACGGAAGAAGTGCAAAATTTACCGATCCAGGTTTTTTTGGATTATTTCAATGAGTTGCGATCTAAAGATTGGTTTGGTAATGAAGTCATTACATCCAGCATCCAAACATCTGTCTTTATCGGAAATAAAAGCATGCGCCGTTAATGCGATTACAGGCATAGCGTCATATTTACCATTGGTTCTAATCCAACTGACCAAGGCTAGCCCATCTTCACCACCCACCAGAGAAAGGTCAGTCACCACTAAGTCAATTGAGTTTGATTCCAAACATTCTCGGCCTTCTTTTACAGTAGTCGCAAAATGAACGGTGTAGTGATTCTTCAAGAAGAGACCAAATAGGCGTTGAGCATTTTCGTCATCTTCAACAATCAACACACTCTTGAGTCCCACTGCTTCACCTGAGGCAGGTGTCGGTTCTGACACTGGTGGCTTGGGAAGCGGAAGTTTAACTTCGACTGGAGGTCTCGTCTCAGTTTCTTCATCCTGTAGGTGTCCACCTTTGCCGTGATACTCGGGAAACCTGACGAAAAATGCTGAGCCCTGGCCCTTTTCTGATTTCACATCAATTTTGAGATTATGCATCTCAAAATTTTTCTTCGCAATGGTTAATCCCAGACCTAAACCCTGATAGTCCTTCGTATATCCCATACTCTCTTGGTTAAAGCTTTCAAAAATGCTTTCCAACGAGTGCTTAGCAATTCCGATCCCCGTATCCCTAATTTCCAGGAGGAAACTACCATCCTCGTGTCCAGTTAGGAATAGGTCGACCTGCCCTTCATCAGTATAGTTAATAGCATTGTCAATCAAATTTGAAATGGCCGTGTAGAGCAGGGTCCTATCGCCATCAATCCAATAATTTTCTTTTGGCTGGTGGTAGGTAAACTTGATCTTTTTATTCTCAGCAGCAACTTTCTGGTCCTGATAAACATTATGAATAAATTCGCTCAGGTTGATGGTTGCCGTCTCAAGTTGCTTGGCTCCCGCTTCAATTTCACTCAAATCAATAATCGAGTGTACAGCACGGGTTAAGCGGTCGCTATTGCGACGGATGATATCAAAATATTCACCATCCTGGTCTGAGAGGTGTCCCTTTATGCGGTTAAAAATGAGGTCGATATATCCTACGATGGAAGTGAGAGGGGTTCGTATTTCATGGGACATATTGGCCAGGAAATAACCTTTAACTTCTTCTGATTTTTCAGCATCATTTACAGCTTTTTTTAAATCTTCTTCATATTGCTTTCGGTCACTAATATCACGGGCAGTAGCCAGGATAACCTCTTTGCCGAAATATTGGATCTTGATTACTTGAACCTCTTTTGGAAAGATGCTGCCATCTTTACGCTTGCCCCAGAATTCAAATTTCTGTGGCTCACCCCCATAGGCTTTTCGTATGGCAGACCGCACCTCATCAAGATCATTGTAGCCATCCGCTGAAAGAATAGACGGTGACTTACCAATAAAATATTCCCGTTCGTAGCCATACATTTTCACCACGCCTTGATTAACATCGATAAATTTGCCATCCTTATCCTGGATGTAAATTGCGTCATTGGTAGAATTGAAAATGTCTTCGTAGGATTTTTTCGATAATTCCAGTTCCAGGGCTGCTTGCTTCTTCTCTGTGATGTCTTCTATAATTCCAATGTAACTCGTTTTATCGTCTGTATCAGAAATGGTTGTAATGGTTGCATAGATCCAAAATTTTTCACCATTGCTCCGTAAAGTTTCTAGCTCACCTTTCCAGACTTCCCCTTTTGAGGTAGTCTGAATGAGATCTGTGGCGATTGCATCTGTTATACTCTCTGTTTTCAGCATTGCCGGGAATTCACCAATGACATCTGTTTTAGAGAAGCCTGTCATAATTGTGAATTTTGGATTTATATAGGTGATCCTACCCTCAGAATCGGTTATGAGTATTGCAGCAGGGCTCTGTTCAACAACACTGGAAAGCTTCTTGAGTTCAGCTTCTTGTGATTTTTGGTTGCGTAAGTCACGACCAATTAGCAGGATATTATAAATCTCACCTTGATTTAGCATAGGATTGGAGCTGATCTCAACCGGTATTTCAGAGCTATCTTTGTCCAAAACATATAAATCATAGTGCTGAACACCGTGATTCCCTCGATTCCGTTCCTTGGCTCTTTCATCCATCTCTGCAATTGAACGAGGAGCTATTAAATCTTCCAGATTTTTCCCTAATAGATCTTCAGGTTCAAAACCAAGCAGGGCGGTGACAGATGGATTTATATAATTAATCTTACCATCCAGGTCATGTACAATGATCATGTTTGGAGCTATTTCTGTAAAACGTTGGAAACGTTCTTCACTGACTTCAAGTGCTTTTTTTGTCTGCCCGATTTGTTTTTTTGAAAATAAAGCGTTGAGTCGGCTCCCTACTTTATGGGCTAACTCTTGAAACAAGCGTAGGAATTCTGGATCTATTGCCATGGTGGGTAGGACAACTGCAGCAAGTACTCCAGTAGAATCATCTTCGAATGAAAACCGACAAGTAACCAGCGGTCTACCTGGGAAATGATTTGCTAAGGAACAATCAGGGCATTTCGAATTCGGATAGTTATCCACCGTTGCTTCATCAGTATTCAGAGCAGCCTGAATACAGTTCGCCAAAGTACCATCAGACTTGATTGGCTGGAGTCCCTGGGGAATGTCTTGGGGACAATCATGTGTCTCGAATTGGAGATTATGCTCCTTGTCAATAATTCCAGCCCAAACATATTGAAAAGAGGGAAACTTGGCCATCGTCTGACAAAGTGTTTCTAAATATGAGTTTTTATCATCATTTTCTACATTGAGTTGATTGATCTCATTCAATGCATAAAGCATCTCATTGAGATGTCCAATTTTTCTTTCCGAACCAAATTTATAGAGTGCCATTTCAATATTTGAGTGGAGATCTCGTTCATTAAATGGTTTTATTATATAGCCATAAGGAGATGTTAGTTTGGCACGTTCTAGAATATGATCATCATAGGTGGCCGTTACATAAACAAATGGTATATCGAAATTTTGGCGTAATTCTCCTGCAAGGGTGATTCCATCCAACTTCCCCGTTAGGAGGATGTCAACTAAGACAATATCGGGACGGTCTTCTTGGATGGATTGAATGGCATCCTCAGCATTGTTACAAATATTACAGGACTCATAACCAATTTTCTCCAACATAATTGCGCTATTTTCTGCGATGAGACGGTCATCTTCAACAATTAAGACTTTAATTTTGCTCATAGAATTATCCTGTTAGGAACAGAGTGAAGAGGGTTAAATAGTATTATTTGGTCATTACCAAGGGACATAACATGCTCTTTTCTTCCAAAGATTGACATAGAAACAAAATATTACCTTTTTGTCATTGTTAATCAACGCTTTTTTTATGGATATCAGTTTGCCCTAAAATTGTCCACTCAAAATTCCAACGCCATTTATCAAAATATATATTTCCACCTGACCACTCGACTTCACCACGTTGATTATCCAAAGTCTCAGATCTAAAATGCTCTTTGGCAGGTACCAGTGCTTGGCCGTAAGCATCATTAAAGATAATGCGATAGCTGTCCAACCCGCTGAGGTAAAACCATTTTACCTTAGGGTCATCACTTTTTCGAATACCGTAGGTAACATCCATGGGCACCCAGCCATAAGGCTCAAAATAAATCATGCCCCAGTCATGCATGCTGTCATCGGGAGGTTGCAGTTCCCAGCCAGATTGCCATCGTGCTGGAATACCATTTAAACGACACATCGTGATGAATAGTAATGTTTGGATGCCACAATCCCCATGTCTGTTTATCAAGGCATATTCTGAAATGTTTTTAATCGTAGAATACTCGCGGGCAGAAGCCCAGGGAATGTTCTCATTCATCCAGGTCAGGATTAAGCGAGCTTTTTGATATGGATTTTGCTCATCCCCGACAATCGTTTCTGAGAGCTTTTTGAGTTCAGGAGTAAACGTTATGTGGGGTGGTTCTTCCTGTAAGAATTTCTGAATATATGAGTCGGGTTCTGAACGAACAACCATTTCAGGATTGATGTGCTGATAGACACCCCGAGTGGTCAAATCATATTCGACTGAAAATACAGTTGGCTGATCGGCACCTGCAAACTTTTCAAAATAGATTGTCCGCTGGAGCGACTCATTGGCTGCCAAACGATGTTCCGCCGGTTGGCTTTTAATAAAATGAATACCATCTTGCTGATCTGGAATATGGCGAGGATAGGGTAACCAACAACGGATCGTTTCATTGGGCGGAACTGCGTTTGCTTCGACCTCTAAACTTTGCTTGATGCGTATCTTTACAGGCAGAACAAATTGTTCAGATGTATCGGTAGATCGCTTGACAATAGATGCGAGATGCTCATCAAGATTGAGAGATGCACCAGAGCCTGAAGTAATGGTTTGGTCTGGATATTTCTCATCCCAAAGCTTACGGAGAGTTGGATCAATTCTGAATAGATTTCTGGCCGCTTGCTCAAAGTAATATTTCTGACCATCAATAATCCGGTATTCAAGGGAGTCCTTTTGTTCCCACGTTTCCAGATCAATCTCCTCAAGCTGTGGGTAAATATCTTGAATGAAGCGAATGACTTCATCACGTCTAGCGCTAAAATCCTTACGAACGCGTGCAAGTCGTTCTATTTCAAACCGATAGTGATTTCGATCAGACAATTCAAGAGCAGGTAGCTCCAATATCTGACGCAGAAGCCGAGTTGCATCTGTGTATTCCCCTGCCAGAATTAATTGATTTATCTGCCCGCGCATTTTTGTTAGCGCTTTTGGGGCAGAATCAGTTGTGATTTTCATTCAAATCCTAATTTCCTATTCAAACCGCACCAACCTCTATTATCGGAGTAATTACCAGATTCTTGACGAACCCGTAAAAAGCCCATTCCAATTCACCAAAAAATGACCTAACATCATTATTGTCAACAGTATACATGACATGTAAAAGTGTTGTTCATAATCAATACTCCGCGTCCTTTCGATAAACTCAACGCAACGCTCTGCGCTCGGAGCCTGTCCTGAGCAAGGTCGAGGGCGGTTAGACTTTTTGCAGAGGCGTCATATTTCAAGTTTGTAAAAAAGTAAAATATTTTGAATCTAAGGGACACTTTAGAACTGCAAATTGGTATATCTGTATTAGAGAGGTGAATCAGCTTCGCGGGGTTCAAGACCATTATGGATGCGTTTGCGTGTGATATCCATGAGTTCCACTTCGTCCATTTTTAGGATGTCCTCAGAGTTTAAGATTTCTCCAAACCGTACAATCAATTGACCAGGGTTCAGGTGAAGTGAACCTTTATTTTTCATGGAAAAAACACCTGAGATTGAGATAGGGACAATACTCGCACCACTGTCCTTTGCAAAATGGAAGGGGAGTTTTTTAAAGGGCAAGAGCTTCCCATCTAATGAACGCCCACCTTCTGGTAACACAGTGATATGTTTCCCCTGTTTTAGCAATTCTTTGGCCTCACTGAAGCTCTTGAGGGATGATCTAATATTATCACGGTGGATTGGGATGCTGCCAATCCGACGGACAGCAACACCATACAAAAAATAATCCATTTGATCATGGGCCACAATGCCGATAAAATATCGTGGAATGATAGCCTTGAGGAGAGGGATATCAATCAAGCTACTATGGTTTGCCATAAAGATAAGAGGTCGATCGGTCGGTAGATCTTCAAAAAACTCAATCAGGGGCTTGCTGCCCAACAGACTAAAGAGAGTTTGGACTCTTTTCCTCAACCAGGGATCAAAATCCTCAGGTTTCTGGATAAAACTTCTTAGGATTAATAAAATTAGTACAGGTCCAAAATAACCTAATGCAATCACCCAATAATACAGCGATTTGAATGTACCCACACCGCGCAAAAGAAGATTAGCCATAGCTATTCATTTCTGTGCAATCACTTGGTTCTACACTTATCAATGAATTCGAAAGCCTGTCATTTCCAAAAGACGTCAATTGCCTGTTTTAAACAATTTACTTCTATTGGTGTGGTTCCCATCAATTCACCATCAGGTGTGAGGGTTTTTGGAATACTGGTTTCCACTTTAATATGACTTGCCTGGAAGGTCTCGATCTCAAGCATGTGGATATGTTCACCTGTGATGATTTTTGGAAAGCTTCTCATCAAACCAATCCGACCCTTGGGTCCCAAAATGGTCACATCCAATAAACCATCATCTGTTTTAGCGGCTGGTGCCATCAGAAAGTTTGCTGTATAACGTGTATTTGAGATCTCTACAAAAACATTCTCTCGTTCCAGGACCTGACCATCTACCTCAAGTCTGATATGATATGGTTTTAGCTTAAGGATGTGATAGAGACTTCCTAATGTGTAAGAGACGTTCCCTAAGGCTTTCATTTTATTGGCAGTGGCGCTGATGTCGGCAACGATCCCCAAACCAAGAATATTCAAGTAGTACCAGGTCCCACCTTCAGTTATAAAGTGGCCCACATCGAATTTTCGGGTGACACCTGTTTTGATGATATCCAGAGCTGGTTTCCAGTCGTTGTGATGCAAACTCATATCCCTGACAAATGCATTGCCAGTGCCCACAGGAATAACACCAATCGGTAATCGAGTGGTTGAAGTATTACGATAGTAACCGTTAATGACTTCAAATAAGGTCCCATCACCTCCAGCAGCAATAATTCCCGCATATTGATTAAAATCTGCTTTCTGGGTCAATTCGATTCCATGACCCTGATGCTCAGTTAGCAAGATGTCATAGGGAAGTTGTATCTTATCAAGATATGCTTTGACCTGGTCGAGGATTTTCCCTGCATTGCCATGCCCTGCCCAAGGATTGTAAATAATGAGTTGCTTCATAAATTCCGATCTTTTCTAATTGTTGTCATGAGAATTGACTAAAAAAATGATCAGCAAAAGTAAACGACTTTTAGCGAAATGCAAGATTGGCCTTCAATCGGGTACTTGATGGAGCGCAGGTTCCAGATTTTCGGACGGTTATATCAGGATGGTTTCCAGGTCTTGCATCAGTTCAGAGATTGTAGCAAAAGCACATTTCCGCAGAGCAGATGTGTTGGCTTTGATCTCAGTGTTACCGGCAGCTTTTATCCCAGCTTGATGGCTCGAAGAAAGGATTTTTCCTGTTTGAAGATCCACAACATCTATGTGGGCAGTAGCTCGTGCATAGTTCAATGTACCAGTACTGTAGGTTTCAGATGAGATTATCCCAATAATGGCAAAATCTGCATGGAGGCGCAAAGGCTTGGCTATTTTTTTAAATTTCCCTTTATCAATAGCTCGATCCAGTGACTTCAGAGATGTTGTTTTTTGTAAATCAATGAAGCTCAGGACCTGATAATTCTGACTCAGGAGGGCTTGAGTGAGGGTTTTTTCACCCTTCGAATTTTCTAATCGCACCCCATCAATTTCTTCTGGCACCCAAACGAAGATCCCTGGGCTGGTCGATACGTCAGGTTGCTCTGTTCCTTTGCTTCCCTGAGGTGAGCTGTAAAGCGTTAGGCTACTGATGATGATGAGGAGGAGGGTGATCTGAATATTCTTTTTCATTTACTAACCTAATCACGGAAGTGCTTTGTAATAAAGGTTTTTTGCTGTTTTTAAGATGAGCTATAACAATATTGGTATAGCTCCAGCCTATTGCTGAAAAGTCACGCTATACTTGATTGTGGCAGACACAAATCTTAGGTTTGGCCGCTCCATAAACTCTAGTGGAGTAAGAATTGATTGAGTAAAGGAAATACAATGGATTTAAAGACAATACTTTCAGGTATTGACGTTAAGGCCGACTGGGTTGGTCTAAGATACGTCAAAGAAAATACAGATTTTCGACTGGTTCGAGATCAGAAACCAGAGGCCAATACACGGGAATCCAAACAAGGTGTAATGGTAGAAGTTTTGGTGAATGGTCAATTCGCCTACTATGGTACCAGTCGTCTTGATATTGCTGGTATTCAAGCTGCCGCCGATCGAGCTGTTGTATTGGCAACTGCTGCTGCAAAATACAGCCTCCACTCCTTTGGACTTGAGGCCCGCCCCGTTGCCACCGGAAGCTATCGATCCCCTTATCAAACTGCTTCTGATGCCTTCTCACCTGGAGAATTGTCAGAGCTGCTGATCAAGGCGACCGCTGAGCTGAAGGTCTCTGAGAAAATTGTTTCCACCAACGCGATGGCTCGGATTGTTGAGTCAGAGTCACATTTTGTTTCATCAAACGGGAGTGACTTTGATCAGCAATATCTTATGGTTTCAGCAGATTATTCTGCCGTTGCTCAAGATGGATCTGTAACTCAAAAGAGAACAGATGGCGGATTATTGGCAAAAAGTTTCCAAACAGGGATGGAAGTCTTCAATGAGTCTGATGTCTTGTCAAGATGTCGGAATATTGGAGCTGAAGCTGTTGAACTTTTAACTGCTGAAGAATGCCCCACTGGAACCATGGATCTTGTCTTGGCACCAGATCAAATGATGCTGCAAATACATGAGAGTGTGGGACATGCCCTTGAAATAGATCGTATTCTTGGTGATGAGCGAAACTATGCCGGATGGTCCTTTGTTCGCATGGCAGATTTCGGGAAATTGCAGTACGGCTCCAAGCTGATGAACATCACTTTCGATCCCACCATTGGCAATCAGTTTGCTTCCTACGCATTTGATGACGGCGGGCTCAAAGCTGAAAAGGAATTTTTAATTAAGGATGGTTTACTTATCCGAGGTCTGGGTGGTAAAGAAAGTCAAATCCGGTCTGGATTGGATGGCGTTGCAAATTTCAGGGCCAGTTCCTGGAACAGAGCTCCCATTGATCGCATGGCAAATTTGAATCTGGAAGCTGGTGATTCCAGCTACGATGATTTGATTGGCTCGGTTGAAAAGGGTGTCTTTATGACATCAAACCGGTCCTGGTCTATTGATGATTATCGGAACAAATTTCAATTTGGTTGTGAATATGGCAAGTTGATCGAAAATGGAAAACTGACCAAAACGGTGAAAAATCCCAACTATCGGGCTATCTCAAATCCATTCTGGCGCAGTTTAAAGATGATCGGAAATGAAGACACTTTTGAAGTTTATGGCACTCCCTTTTGTGGAAAAGGTGAGCCCAACCAGGTCATTCGTGTAGGACACGCCAGTCCCTTATGTTTGTTTGATAAAGTTGAGGTCTTTGGTGGTGCTTAAGCACTCCCAAATATGAAATATTAGAGGGTTATGATGGAAAAACTATTTAAACAAATTTCACAGAGCATCCTGGCTGACCTGAGGCCTGAAGAGCACTTAGGTTTGAGCTTTGGTGGTGAGAATACAACATTTGCCAGAATCAATGCTGCAAAAATTCGTCAGGTAGGGAATGTTGATGAAGCTGATTTAGGTTTTAATTACATCTGGAAAGCAAAATGCTGCAGCAGCAGTATCTCGCTCTCTGGCACCTATGATGAAGATATGAAGCGTGCTCTCGCTGAACTAAACCGGTTACGGGATGAAGCAAAACAATTACCAGATGATCCTTTTTTGGTTATCCCAGACAGCACTCAGACAAGTATGAGTCAGAAATATGGTTCACTCCTGGAGCCTAATCAAATTGCGGATAAGATTTTACCGGCAATGGGCGAGGCTGATTTAACGGGGATTTGGGCATCAGGTAGAATCTATCAAGGGAGTGCAAATTCTGCTGGCGGTTATCATTGGTTTGCATCAGACTCCTTTTCACTGGATTATTCACTGATCACTCCAGAAGAGAAGATGGTCAAAGCCACTTACGGTGGTACCCATTGGGACCAATCGGCTTACGAGACATTTCTTGCTGATTCAATTGCAAAGTTGAAACTCATGTCGCTACCTCCTAAGAAGATTGAACCAGGTAATTACCGAACCTACATTGCCTCAGCTGGGGTGGCTGATGTTCTCTCCATGTTTTCCTGGGGTGGCGTTTCTGAGGCTGCTATTCGACAGAGTGAAAGTAGTTTGGGGAAGATGCGTAATGAGGGAGCAACCTTGTCTCCACTATTCACTCTTTCAGAAGATTTTAGTTCAGGCCTATCCCCCCAGTTTAACGGAGATGGTGAAGTCGCTCCAGAATCAAATGTGCTCATCAATAAAGGGTATCTTGCTCAGACACTGGTAAGTTCCAGGACTGCCAAAGAATACGGGATAGAATCCAATTATGCTGCCGGTGGAGAAGGTTTACGGGCAGCCGTGATGAGTGCTGGTGATCTTGATGAAGCCGATGTATTGAAGGCTTTGGGCACGGGTGTCTATCTCTCGAATCTGCATTATCTCAACTGGAGTGATATGATCAGTGGTAGAATAACTGGTATGACCCGCTATGCCTGTTTCTGGGTAGAAAATGGTCAAATTGTTGCCCCCATTGAGAATATGCGATTTGATGACAGCATTTATAATATGCTGGGAGAGCAACTGGAAGGCGTTACTTCAACTGCTCTGGTTAACCCAGATGTTGGGACTTATGACGGGCGAGAACTCAATGCTACTATTTGTCCAGGCATCTTACTGAAATCCTTTTCACTAACCTTATAGGTTCACAATATGCCAAAGAAAAAGACCGCACTCCGTTACCTACTGATCGTCAATCCCGAGGCGGGTAGTCGTTCAACCATGAAAGCCTTGCCAGATATTGAGCGACTCCTACGTGACCGAAATGCGAATTACGAATTCCACTTTACAAAGGAACCGAGACACGCAACCGAAATGGTAAAAGAGTTGGGGGGCGATTTCGATGTGATTGTTTCAGTTGGAGGTGATGGAACCATTAATGAAATCATTAACGGTATGCCGGATCTAAATAAACCTCTAGGGATTATCCCCATTGGCACCGGTAACGATTTCGCCCGGAGCTGTTCAATCAAAATTGGTGATTTAGAAAAAGCGATTGACATACTCCTGGCTAATAATATCAAAAAGCTGGATGTGGGCGAAGTGAATGGGCGACGCTTTATCAATGTGATGGGGCTAGGTTTTGAAGGGCGAGTAAATGATATCGGTAAAATGCTACCCTTTCTCCATGGCACACCGAAATATCTGATAGCTATTGGGGGGACTTATTTGACCTACCGCCGGATGCCCTTAAGATTGAAATTCAATAATATGGAAATCAATGAGAAGGTGTTTCTGGTTAGCATCGGCAATGGCTGGAATGTAGGGGGTGGGCTTCAATTAACACCCAAGGCCAAACTTGACGATGGGTTATTTGATGTATGTTATGGCCAGAACATTAGTCGTTGGAGAATATTGCAGGTCTTTAGTAAACTTTACGATGGGACGATTGATGAAGTACCCGAGATGGAATTGTATCAGACCAACGAATTGACCATCGAAAGTGATATACCAATTCCTGCTCATATTGATGGTGAGTCATTTGATCCTGTTCAAAAGAAATTCAATATCCGAATTATTCCCCAGGTCCAGGAAATTATTGGGGATTGGGATGCAGACACACGGTTTGATTCATAAAAGCTCTATAATTATTTGATGAAGTGAAAGGTGAATGGGATGAGAAGAATTATTGCTCTAAGTTTGATGCTGGTTGTTTTAACAAGTGGTGTTTGGGGACAAAATTTAAAACCATATATTTTAGGAGCTCAAAGCTCTGAAAGTCTTGAAGTCATCAAGGATAAAACCCGTAGCAGCTTACAAACAGCAGGATTTAGTCTATTGGGCGAGTATCAGCCTGCCCATGATGAAACCCGCTACGTTTTTATCATTAATTCACCTGAGATGTTGGATGCTGTTACAGAAATGGGTGATCTAACCGGATTTGCGGCGGCACTAAGGGTAGCTCTCACTCTGGAGACGGGACTGGTAAATATTTCTTATGTTAATCCCATTTATTTGGGAAATGCTTATTTTCAAAAAAGCTATAAAGAAGTCGCCGAAAAATTTCAGACTGTTGAGGAAAATTTGATAGCTGCCATGACTGATCTAGGAACTGTTGTAAATGAGCCTTTTGGTGTTGAAGAAGCCTTGAAACCAAAAGAGGTGGGTCGTTATCACTATATGTTTGGGATGGAATATTTTGAAGACGTGGTTGAGCTAAATGAATTCTCAAGTTTTAGCGTTGGAAAGAGTATCATTGAATCCAAATTATCCAAAGGTGGTAATACCAAGCTTATCTACACCGTTGAAGTCCCCGAGAAAGATCTAAAGCTATATGGTATCGCATTGAATGGACCTGCCGGAGAAGAAAAATTTCTACCCATTATAGATATCTCATCCCCTAAGCATACTGCCTTTTTACCCTACGAGATTTTGCTTATGGGTGATACTGCTGTGATGTTGCATGGACGCTACCGCATAGCACTCGCTTTTCCTGACCTGACCATGACCACGTTTGGGAAGATCATGTCAACCCCAGGCGATATCGAAGACCTTATGCGGAGTGTTACGGAATAAAGAATAATTAAGAAGTAATAAGTAAAAAGGGAGCTTTCTTTCGACTTTCGACTTTCGACTTTCGACTTTCGACTTTCGACTTTCGACTTTCGACTTTCGACTTTCGACTTTCGACTTTCGACTTTCGACTTTCGACTTTCGACTTTCGACTTTCGACTTTCG
>Ga0307988_1000568_pt1 | contig 25174 bp, 25 predicted proteins | sample EllFjometagen183_FD_203166 | JGI IMG/M metagenome (GOLD analysis project Ga0307988, IMG submission 203166) | Marine microbial communities from Ellis Fjord, Antarctic Ocean - #183 | ecosystem: Environmental > Aquatic > Marine > Unclassified | place: Southern Ocean | collected 2014-10-08 | reverse complement strand
GGGGAATGTAATTGGCCCTCTTGATATGCTTATTGCAGCCCATGCACTAAGCAGAGACTTGGTGCTGGTTACGAATAATGAAAAAGAATTCAATAGGATTGAAACATTAAAAGTTGAAAACTGGGTAAAGTAAAAACGACCTATTACTCTGCACCATATTCTTCCAGATATTTGTCAATTTTTTCCTTCATGGCTGTGTCCAGGATAACCCGGCCGTCAATGGTTCTCCCGTGGAGAAAGGATTTGATATCTGAGATACTCACAATGGAGAAAATAGGAATTTCAAGGATATCTGCCACTTCCTGTAACGCATTTTGACTGCTTTTTCCCTTTTCCTGGCGGTTGACGCTGATGACAATTCCTTTTACCCGGGGATTGTCACAGGTTTTTAGAATTTCAAGGGATTCCCGGATGGCTTTGCCGGAGGTGATCACATCATCCACCAGAATGAGCTGGGTGTCCTGTGTTAATGGCATGCCCACCACAGCGCTTTTGTCAGCGTAGGTTTTGGCTTCTTTTCTGTTAAATACATAGCCTTTGTCCAGGCCCAGGTCAGCCAGGGCCATGGATGCTGAAATACACAGGGGAATCCCTTTATAGGCAGGTCCGTATATCCCGTCAAACTCCTGGCCGAAATGTTCCTGAATGGCCTTGGCATAATAGGTGCCCAGTGTCTTGATCTTGCTGCCTGTATCAAACATGCCGGTATTGATGAAATAGGGGGCGATTCTCCCGCTTTTCAGTTCAAATTCTCCGAATTTCAGGGCATTGCATTGGACGAGAAATTCAATAAATTCTTCTTTGTATGTCATGGATAATTCCTTGATTGTTTTTGTTTCGGTTTGTCATTGGATTTACCAAAGGATTTATAGATAGGTTTCAGGACTGGCAGCGCCATGAAAAATACTGGGCCAGGTCCACGGGTTTTCCCGACTTCAACAAGGCCAGGGTATTAAAATCCGCCATGGTCCTGAGCGTTTTGGATTCAAACACAGGGCCGTCCTTGCACACCACCTGTTCTCCGCAGACACAGGCCCCGCAGACACCGAACCCGCATCGCATATATCGTTCCAGGGAAACCTGGCAGGGGATTTTGTTGTCTTCACAGATCATAAAGATTCTGTGCATCATGATTTCCGGACCGCAGGCATAGATCATTTCCAAGGGTTTTTTGCCTTTCTTTTTCCGGATTTCAATTTCCTGCTCCAGAAGTTCCGTGACAAAGCCCTTGTGTCCCTCACTTCCATCATCGGTGCAAATTTGTCTCTGGGTCTCAAACCGGTGGGGATAGAGGATAAATTCCCTGGACCTGGCTCCCTGGATGAAAAAAATATTTTTGTCCAGGATCTCCACAAGGGGAGCCAGGGGGGCCATGCCGCAGCCACCGGCCACAATTGCAATATCAGGGGAGGACATGGGGGTGAATCCGTTTCCAAAGGGTCCCCGAAAACCTACCAGATCCCCTGGTTTTAATCCCACGGCTTTTTGAGAAAAAATACCCTTGGCTTCTAGGGTGATGCCAAATCGGTTTTTTTTGTGATAGGAAATGGTATAGGGCTTTTCATCGATTCCTGGAATCCAGACCATGACAAACTGGCCCGGCTGAAAATCCAGGGAATGATCAAAGTACAGGGATGCAAAGTCTCTGGAATGAACTTCTTTCTGGGCAACCCTGAGCATGACAGGGGTTTGATGAATTATGGGCTTCATTGGGCACCCCCTTTATGGGGAACAGAAATCTTTCCATGGGCTGCCCCCTGGATATCCTCCATTGTGGTGTCATGGTCCCTTAACCAGGCCTCAAGTTCATTATTGACTTCCTGAAATACATTGATACCCCGGTAATGGACAGCAGAGCCGATTCCCACAAGGCTGGCCCCGGCCATGATCATTTCCACGGCATCTTTTCCCGTGGTAACACCGCCAAGGCCAATGATGGGGATGGAAACAGCCTTATAAATATCATAGACGCATCGAATGGCAATTGGGCGTATCATGGGTCCTGAAAGTCCGCCTTTTTGAAAGGCCAGCACCGGCATCCTGGCTTCAATATCAATGACCATGCCCGGTCCTGCGGTATTAATGGCGCAGATGGCATCGGCTCCTGCATCCTCACATGCTTTGGCAATTTTTGCAATATCCGGGGCCTGGGGGGTGAGCTTGGCAATCAAAGGCAGATCAATGACCTTTTTAACGGCCGAGACAACATCAAAGGAGGATTGTTCGTTTACCCCGAAAACCATGCCATGTTGCTCGGAATTGGGACAGGAAATATTGATTTCAATGAAATCCGGTTTTTTTTCAGACACAAACGCAGCCACAGCCTGGTATTCCTGGACAGAGCCTCCATAAATACTGGCAATAAGGGGGAAATCTCTTTGTTCCAGATCCTTCCACTCCTCTTCCATGTGGAGATATCCCGGGCTGGGCAGGCCCACAGCATTGATCATGCCATGGCCCAGGTCAATGACCGTGGGATTTTTATGGCCGTCCCTGGGGGCAGGTCCAATGGATTTCATGGTCACAAGACCGCATCCGTTTTTATGAACCCGTTTCAATATCCCGGAATTGTTTCCAAGAACACCCGAGGCCAGTACAAGGGGATTTTTTAATGTTCTACCAAGAAATTTCATCATTCCCGTCCCATTGAAATAATTTGTTTTGTTTAGTTTGGTTTATCCGGTTTTTTTTATTCTGGCCGCAACCATTATCATGGTTTGGTGATCCAGGACAATGGTCTTTTAAAATTTATCATAAAAGATCATCTCATCTTCCACCCCCATATCGTAGAGGGCGTTTATAACGGAATCAATCATGGGCGGAGGACCGCAGAGATAATATTCAATTTCTGTGGGGTCTTCATGGGAGCATAAATATGCACCGCACAAATGGTTGTGGATAAAACCTTTCAGGCCGGTCCAATTGTCTTCTTTTTCCGGGCTTGACAGGGCAATATGATAAGAAAAATTGTCATAGCGCTGGTCCAGATCCTTGAACACCTCATCATAGAACATCTCTTTCCTGGACCTGGCTCCATACCAGAAGGAAATTTTCCGCTGGGTGTGGATGCCGTCCAACTGGTGAAGAATATGACTTCTCAAGGGGGCCATGCCGGCACCGCCGCCGATAAAGCACATTTCATTGTCTGTATCCCTGGCCATGAAATCACCATAGGGTCCGCTGATGATGACCTTGTCTCCCGGCTTGAGATTAAACACAAAGGAGGACCCGAATCCAGGCGGGATCCCCTCAGTGCCCGGTGGGGGAGTGGCAATTCTGACATTCATCATCATGATGCCGTTGTCATGGGGAGGATTGGCAAGGGAATAGGCCCTGAATCCAGGCTTAATACCCTTGGCCGTCAATTCCAAGAGATTGTATTTTTTCCATTCACTTACATATTTACTTTCAATATGAAAATCCTTAAAGGTTAAAACATATTCAGGCACATCAATCTGGATATAGGCACCTGCCTCAAAGTCCATGGGGGTTTCCGGCTTTAGCACCAACTCTTTGATAAAGGTGGCCACATTTTCATTGGACACCACAACGGCATTGATTTTTTTAATACCAAAAATGGATTCCGGTACTTTGATTCCAAGATCTTCCTTTACCTTGAGCTGGCAGGAAAGGCGTTTGCCTGCCAATTTGTCCCTTCTGCTTAAATGGGCCAGCTCTGTGGGCAGGATACTGCCTCCACCCTGGGTTACCTCGCATTTGCACATGCCGCAGGATCCTGATCCGCCGCAGGCCGAGGGCAGGAAAATCTCCTCATTGGCCAGGGCTGACAAGAGGGATGGATTGCCGCTGACCTTAAGGGTGTTGTCTTTATTGCCGTTGATTATGATCTCATGTTCTCCCTGGCTTGTGACCTTGGCTTCCACAAAAAGCAATACCGTGACCAGGAAACAGATAACGCCTGTAAAGACCAGTATGCTGATAAGGTAAATCAATTATTGTCTCCTTGAAATTTTGTAAAGGATCTCAATTTTATACACTTCCTTTTACAGGGTAATACCCGAGAACATCATAAATGTCATGGCCATGAGGCCGGCAATAATCATTGTGATACCAAAGCCTTCCAGTCCTTTGGGAACATCGGCATATTTGGTTTTTTTCCGGATGGCGGCCATGGATACAATGGCCAGCATCCAGCCCGTGCCTGAACCAGCACCAAAGACAATGGATTCAATAAAGGTATAATCCCTTTCCACCATAAAAAGCGAGGTTCCGAGAATGGCGCAGTTTACGGCAATAAGGGGTAAAAACACTCCCAAAGCTGCATAGAGAAGGGGCGAATATTTATCAATGATCATTTCCACGGCCTGGACAATGGCGGCAATGACGGCAATAAAGGTGATAAATTTTAAAAAGCTTAGATCCAGGTCCGGGAACCCGGCCCAGGACAGGGCCCCGGGTGCCAGGAGCCCATGATAGATAATCCAGTTCACAGGACTTGTTACGCTGAGGACAAATATGACGGCAAAGCCCAATCCTGTTGCGGTTTCAATGTTTTTGGATACCGCAATAAACGAGCACATCCCCAGAAAATATGCCAGGAGGATATTCCCGATAAAAACAGAATTGATAAAAAGACTTAATAAATCACCCATTGACTGCTCCTTATTCCTTGCCTATCTATTATTTATTGCCTTATTTTTTTCTGTTTGATTCATTATCTTTTTTCAGGGGATGGACCTGTCAGGCTGCTTTTAAGCCAGACCAGAAGACCGATAATGAAAAATGCACCCGGAGCCAATACCATGAGCCCCATGTTCTGGTAGCCTGCATCAAATAAGAACTGGGGTATGACGGGTATGCCGAAAAATTTCCCAGATCCCAGGAGTTCCCGTAAAAAGGCCACAAAAACCAGGATCAGACCGTATCCGATTCCATTGGCAATTCCATCCACAAAGGAATCAATGGGGTCATTGGCCAGGGCATAGGCTTCGGCCCTGCCCAGAACAATGCAATTGGTTATGATCAATCCTACAAAAATGGACAGCTGCTTTGAGGTATCATAGAAAAAAGCCTTGAGAACCTCGTCCGTCACAATCACCAGGGAGGCAATGACAGCCAGCTCCACTATTATTCTGATATTGGAGGGGATTTTTTTGCGCAGGGAGGAAATGATCAGGCTGGAAAAGGCCGTGACCACGGTCAGGGCAATGGCCATGACAAGGGCAGTGGACATCTTTACCGTAACGGCCAGGGCCGAACAGATGCCCAATACCTGGTAGGCAACGGGATTTTCTCTCCAGATTCCCCGGATTAGTATTTCCATGTATTCGCTTTTGTCTTTCAGCATGGGACCTCATTTATTTGTACTGGAATATTTTTATTTTATCTCTCTGACCTTCAGTGTTTTCTGGCGAAAGGTAATGGAGACGGCTTCATATTTGATTAAAGTGGATTTAATGCCCTGGGAAAGATATTTGCCGGTGAGGGTGGCCCCGGAAATTCCATCCACAAAATGTTCCTGGTCCTTTTCCGGCAGGTTTTGGGTTTTCCCCTTGGCAATTCCCACGGAAACAAATTTGTTTTGGGAGTTGAGTATCTTTTTTCCTTTAAAGCTTTTCTGGAACCAGGCGCTTTCAATCTCTCCCCCCAGCCCCGGGGTCTCGGAATGGCTGAATATTGAAAAGCCTGACACGGTCTGGCCGTCATTTTCAAAGGCCAGGTATCCCTGGATTTTTCCCCAGAGTCCCCTGGTGTTTATGGGAAGAATATATCCCTGGATCACATCATCTGTCTGGAAAAAATACAAATGCATGGAGTTCTGGCTGTCTGTATCAAGGATCTTTCCCTGGCTGTCCACAATTATTTTCCTTATGTGGTTGTCATAGAGAGTGTTGATCTGTTCCTTGGGCAATTTTTTATTCCCATCCATAAGGTTGGCTGCCTTGAGAAGGTTGATTTTTTTATCCAGTTCAATATTTGCCTGCTGGAAGCCTTTTAACCCTCCGGCTGCTGCCGTGATCATCAGGCTGCAGATCAAGGACATCCCCAGGGCAAATTTGATCACGTTTTTCCTGCTGTTTTTATCTGGTTTGGTTTCAGACATTGGGGATCCTCTTAGATGTTTTGTATTTGATAACCCCATGGTCCAGCAGGGGGGCAAATACATTCATGAACAGGATGGCCAGCATGGTACCCTCCACAAAGGCCGGGTTGACCACACGGATGGTAACGGTGAGAAACCCGATTAAAAATCCAAATGCCCATCGCCCCGGGTTTGTACCGGGCGCGGAAACCGGGTCCGTGGCCATAAAGGAAATGCCGAACAAAAAGCCTCCGGCAGATAAATGGTAGAGGGGGCCTGCATTTGCCCAGGACTCTTTGCCGCCGGGGATAAAATAAAAAAGGATGGCCGTTATAAACAGTCCTGCAATGCCGCCAAGGATGATGCGAAAGTTTCCAATGCGGGTTATCATGAGGAAAAGGGCACCTAAAAGACAGCACAGGGCCGAAGTCTCGCCTATACTGCCCGGCACAAATCCAAGGAAAAGATCAGACAGGGAAAATCCTGAACGGGTCAGGGCATTTGTAATGGATTCTCCTTCCATACCTGTTATTGCAAGGGCAGTGGCAGAGGAAATCCCGTCCACCGTGGTTTTTGTGGCCACCCAGATATTTCCTGACATGGACACGGGATAGGAGAAAAAGAGAAAGGCCCTGGCTGTCAGGGCCGGGTTCAGAATATTTCTTCCCGTACCCCCAAACACTTCCTTTCCAATGACCACGCCGAATGAAATGCCCAGGGCCACCTGCCACAGAGGAATGGTCGGGGGCAGGGTAAGGGGAAAAAGCATTCCTGTTACCAGGAATCCTTCACTGATCTTGTGTTTTCGGATAACGGCAAAAAGAATTTCCCAGAAAAACCCCACCCCATAGGAAACAAGAATGATGGGGAGTACATAACCGGCACCAATGAGAAGGGAATCTAAAATTCCGTTATTTACTCCTGCGGCAAGGCCGGATTGAAATCCGGTGTTATAGGTGCCAAAGACAAGTACAGGCAAAAGTGCAATAAGGACAAAACTCATATACCGCTTGAGATCCAGGTGATCCCGGATAAAGGGAACTATTCTTATTTTAGGTGAAGGCAGAAAAAAGAATGTTTTGGTGGCATCAAACAAAGGTTCAAGCCGTTTATATTTCCCGGAACCTGTAAAATAAGGTTCATAGCGGTCAAATAATTTTTGTAAGGGTTTCATGCTTTGTCCTTATAGTGAGAATCCATTCCATTGGACAGGATTTGTGTTAATTCAATCTTGGCGGGACAGGCATAGGAGCACAGGCCGCATTTACAGCAGTCCAGCAGCCCGTATTCCAGGGCATCTTCAATCTCGTCGCTGTGCAGGGCCTTCATGATGAAATTGGGCATCAAATCGTTGGGACAGATATTTTCACAATAACTGCAATTGATACAGGCCCTGATCTCTCCGTGCAGGGTTCCGTCTACTTGTACGGGGCTTTTGAAAAGACTGGACAAAAAGGTATGGGAAACTGTGGGTTTGTCAATTCCGGGCCGGATAAACCCGAATAATTCTTCATCCGTATGGGTATTGATAATATTCAAGGTGTTTTCAAAAAATCCCAAATGGCTGTCCCCATTGGCAATCCTGCCGTTGAATCGGCCCGTGGTAATGAGGCTGTCCCCGGGTAAAGTTCCGGCAAGGGTTTTAACAGGTATGCCCTGGCGGACCAGAAGATGGGGTTTCTGGTCTCCGGACTTTGTAACCGTGACAATTTTTTCTATGGGAAATTTGCCGGTCAATAAAAATTTTGCCATCATGACCAGGTGGTCAGCACCAATGCACCAGGAAGAGTTTTCTTCTTTGTTTTTTTTTAAATGATACAGGACAACTCCTGGATCCCAGGCCGGGTAGGTATCGGGAACCAGGTGACTGATATGGGTCTTAATGGTTTCCAGCCTTTTAAGACTGGTTTCCCTTGCAGTCACAATAATCCTTTTGGAAAAGCGTTTTAACATTTCCAGTCCGAATTCAAAGGCAGGTCTTTCTTTTTCAAGCAGGAGCCCGGGATGGGGAGAAAAGATATCATTTCCATTGAGAGAAACAATGATCATGGCAGGAGTGTGACTGGAGTCAGCCGTATCCTTTGCCGGGAACTGACGCAGGCATTGCCATAGTCCCCCCTGTTTAAGGCGGCTGACCAGATCTTCTCCGGGGATATTGTCTATCGTATATTTTGTGCCTGATTTCAGGCTGGATTCTGGACCAGACTCCTGCACAGGATCAAATTGGATAAATTCATCAGCCTTGTCAAGTTTGATGACTACTTCCTGTAATCGCCGGCGTTCTCCAAACAGGATTTTTGTAACCGTTCCTGTGCCGGGAGAGACATATTGAATGGATTTATCCCTCTTGTCCCGAAACAGGGGGGAGCCCGTTTTAACCCGGTCATTTTCCCTGACCAGCAGCTTTGGTCGAATATAGGGGATATCCATTGCAGACACGCCAATGGTATCTGGGTACGGAAGGGCGATAAGGCTGTAATCCGGCATTCCGGCAAGTCTGGGTGTAAATCCTTTGGAAACTTTGATTTTTTCCATCAACTAAATTCCATTATGTACATTAGTATATTAAATTGAATTAGATAGTTTATTTTCCGAATAATTTTTTTAAAAGACAATATATCTTATCAAATCCATATTTAATATCAAGCCCAAGGATGGTGGAATCCCATGAAAAATAAAAATTCAGGGTCACCTCTGGGTGAAGGGGACAAACCTGTTGTGGATTTTGATAGAAATGATAAAATAAAAAATTCTTATTAGGAGATAAGCAATACCTATGAATTTTAAAAACAGACAAACGATTCTCGTTTTTTTGCGGGCTCCTGAAAAAGGGAGGGTAAAGACCCGCCTTGCCCGGGATATTGGGGAGGAAAAAGCCCTGGCCCTGTACAAGGAGTTTGTCGGGTTTACCCTTAGTGCCGTGAAAAATTCCGGCATGGATCATTGGATCTGCTTTTATCCGGAAGATAAACCAGGCCTTCTCTCCAACTGGCTGGGCAAGGATCATATGTACATGCCCCAGACAGGGGATGACCTGGGCCAGCGCATGGAAAATTCCCTGGCCCGGGCGTTTGACCAGGGAGCGGAAAAAGTTGTGCTTGTGGGTACGGATATCCCGGATATCAGGGCCGAACATTTTGTACAGGCCTTTGACCTGCTCAGCCACAGGGATGTTGTACTGGGACCCAGTCTGGATGGTGGATACTGGCTTATAGGGTTTCAACGGCAACGGTTTTATCCCGCCCTTTTTCACCGGATGAACTGGGGAACAGATATAGTGTGCAAAGAAACTATCCAAAAATGTGAGTCAGCAGGCCTGTCCCTTGGGATTTTACCCGCCCTGCAGGACATTGATACCCTGGCAGATCTTCTTGCGTTCCAAAAGAATAACATTCCCTCCCCAATGCCTGGATAAGGTTTCCACTATAATCTAAGGACCGCTATTTTTGCTCAACTTATTTCATCTGCGGTCCTAATAATATTTTGTCAGCATTTTTGGAGAGACTCCAAGGATGTAAAGGCAGATGAGTATCCAGTTTCTGAAAGTTGTGTATAAAACTCCCTGGTCCTCCCAGCGCCGGGCAGAGGTGGCAATGGGGTGGGCCAGGAATATGGGAGCAATGTCCAATTTTTTTATTTTGGACATGATTCCCACATCTTCCATAATAGGAGTGTCCGGAAAACCTCCAACCTTGTCAAACAACTTCCTTGACATAAAAATCCCCTGGTCTCCATAGGGAATTTTTAATAGCCTTGACCGGAGAGAGGCTGTTTTTTCAATGATCCGGAAGATTTTTTTTCCAGAATGGATATGAAGATCAAAGGCACCGCAAAAAAGCGGATCACCATGATCCTGCCATGCCTTTATCATCAGGTCCATCCCCCTTTGATCCAGCCGGGTATCGGCATGGAGAAAAAATAACAGTTGTCCGCTGGCCTGCCTGACTCCCGCGTTCATCTGGGGGCCCCTGCCTTTTACAGAGGGGATCAGTTTGACTGGGTGACGAATGTGGAGCCGCTTGTCTCTCCTGAGAGATTCCAGGGTGGAATGGATGGATTCCCCGTCCGACACAAGGATTTCAAAGGGAATTGGGATGTTTAAATCCAGAATGGATTCAATGGTTTCCGATATCAGGGCTGATTCCCTGAAGACCGGAATGATGATTGATAAGCGAACGCTCATGAAAACCCCCTCTCACACAACAGGTCCGGAGAACAATGGCAGGCAGTAAGTATCAATTCTTTTATAAGTGCTGGTTGAAAAAACTGAACACCTTGTCCTGGTAGGCTTTGGGGTCAGTATCCAGGCATTTAGTGTGGTCTGCACCGGCAACAATCCATACTTCGGAAGGGATATTGCTCATTTTCTGGAATTCAAGGCCCATTTCAGGAGGGCTGTAAGGGTCATTTTCACCACAAATATACAATGCCCCTCTCAGCTTTGTCATCCGGGCAGCATGATAAATGGCACGCAGCTTTCTGGTTCTTTTCTTTGCCACAAAAAATGACATGAGTTTTACCACATAATATTGAGTGGGAAAGTGAACCCAGAACTCCTCCAATGAGGTAAAAGCCCCTTCAGTCACAATAACATCAAAATCATGGTCAGGATCGGAGCAGGCACAGATTCCCATGGAACCCCCCAGAGAAACACCCAATAACCCCTGGGGCAGGGACGGGTTGAGTTCTTTGAGTTTTTTCCCGGCAGCAAGAACATCCCCTGGCCATTCAAAGTTCAGATTTTCACTGTTCCCGAATCCGTTAAAATCAAAAACCAGCACATTATATCCCTGTTTTCTCAAGGCATCGGCCATTCCTGATTTAAGGTAAAATCCTTTGGCAGAAGCGATCAAGGGGTGTGCACATACAATATTTCCCCTGGTCTGAGTATTATTGGCGGCCTCACCGTATAAACCTGTTAACCTGGCATTGGTAGGGCTTGTAAATGACACCTCCTGCCAGGTCTCTTTTTCCTCATAAAGGCTGGGCCATAGCCAGGGGCCATCGGGGGCCCCGAAAAAACGATTTTTAATCCATGGATATGCGTTCAAGCTTCTTTTTTCTCCTTGGAACAGCTTTTATTTTTTATCCAATACTTTTCGAATGGTCTGTGCTGTTTCCAGCAAGTTGATTGGTTTTGTGACATAGGCGGCCAGGCCCAATGCTTTTGCCTTGTCTTTATCCACAAGGGAACTATGGCCTGTACAGATGATAATGGGAATATCAGGGCGGATATTCATCAGCTTTTCAGACAGATTGACACCGGTCATTCCGGGCATGGTCATGTCAGTGATGACCAGATCAAAATGGTCAGTATCCAGCCCAAATAGTTCCAATGCATCCTGGGGTGTTGTGGCGGTTTCAACTTTATATCCCAGTCGCTGGAACATGTTTTTCACCATCTTTACAATGGATATTTCATCATCCACAAAGAGAATGGTTTCACTGCCTTTGGGAATCTTCTGGATTTTATCAGTTTCAGGTGCAGCCTTTCTTTGTGCCAGCGGGAAAAACATGGTAAACTTGGTGCCCTGGCCAGGGGTACTCTCAACAGAAATGGCACCGCTATGGTTCTTGACAATACCGAAAACCACGGCAAGGCCCATGCCAGAACCTTTACCAATTTCCCTGGTGGTAAAGTAGGGGTCAAAGACCTTATCAATGATTTCCGGGTCTATGCCCGGGCCTGTATCACTTACCGTTACCTTGACATGCCTGCCGGTTTCCAGGCAGGGATAGTCTTTGATTGAATTATCATCCAGAGAAATCGTTTCCACAGTGACCAAGATCTTTCCTCCGGTTTGTTTCATGGCATGGGAGGCGTTGATGCACAGGTTCATAATGATCTGATTGATCTGGGTCGGGTCTGCAAGTATGGTTTCATTCCTGACTTGAATATCCTGGTCAATATCTATGGTCGTTGGAATGGTTGACCGCAGAAATTTCAGTGCATCTTTAATTACCCGGGCAATTTTCAGGGGTTCCAGTTTCTGGTCTGTCCTGCGGGTGAGGCTGAGAAGCTGCCTGACTATATCTGCAGCCCTGAGGCTGGCCGTCTTGATCTCTTCCAGGTTGGAATGAACCGGATTCAATTTCGGGACATCCTCCAGGGCCAGTTCTGCATTCCCGACAATAATGCCCAGAATATTATTAAAGTCATGGGCAATTCCACCTGTCAGGGTACTTATGGAATCCATTTTCTGGGCCTGGTGAAGTTCTCCTTCCATTTGTTTTAATTTTGTAATATCAGTGGATACCTGTATCCTTACCACTCGTCCATCCGGCCATTCAATGGCGCGATCCTTGTTAATATACCATTTGCCCGTGATAGGATTTTTGTTCTGCCATGTACAATACCCGGAAGGTCTTCCATTTTTATCTATTAACTGATCGTTGGTGCAATGCCTGCATGGTTCCGGATCTCCCCTGAAACCCTGCCAGCAGATTTCTCCTGTCAGGTTCCTGCCAAATGTATCTATCATATTTTTATTCATAAAGAGAATTTCATAGGATTCCATGTCTGCCACATAAATATTTGCATCAATACCGTCCAGAACCCGTAAAAATCTTTCATGGGATGTGCGCAAGGCCTCCTCAGTCTGCTTGGCCTGGGTTATATCCGTCACGATCGCCTCAATGGCTTTGGGCCGGCCATTATCGTTACAAATCAATACATTTCGTTGATTCATCCATCTTTCTTCACCGGATGGATGCAGGATCTGGTATTCATAAAATGGGGGCAGCCTGCCCTGTAGTAAATCTGCCCATTGCTCTTTAAAATAATTCACCCAGTCGGGATGAATTATTTTTTCGATTAAGGCGGGTGACTTATAAAATTTTTCCGGAGGGTAGCCAAACAGATCCATGGATGCAGGACTGACGTACTCGTAGTTCCCGTCGGGCAGGGACATCCGGTAGATCATATCCTTTGCATTTTCCGCCAGGCGCCGGTATTTTTTCTCGCTTAGTTCCAGGTCTTTTTTGGCCTGTTCCAGCTTTTTTTCTATTTTTTTGCGAGGGGTGATGTCATCCAGATACACAATCACCCTTTTCTCCCTGGGCGATTTCAGAAGGGTCGTGGAAATATTAACCTGCAAAGGTATAGTCCCCTCTTCAGCACTGTAAGGGATAGAAGTTTCCACAGAATGGTGGTCCTGGCCTGTCTGGAATGTATCCAAAGCTGTTTTCCGGACGATGCAGGATTTGCATGCAGCTCCCAGTCCGCACCCCTTTGGATCATCCAGGGCATTCAGGCAGCGAATTGCATCCCCCACTAAAATCCCGGTGGATTCATTTTTCCTGCGGCGGCCCATACCAGCAGCAACCTCATTTAATTCACATACCAGGAGATCCTGATTGACGATCAACATTGCAAAGGGAGCTTTATGGAAAAGCGCCTCGTGTTCAATTTGCTTCTCTCGGAGGTCTTCTTCCATCTTCTCGTATTGAGCCGGTTTTTGCTCCGGCTCTCTGGCATCCTGCCCGGGTCCTTCATGGATGGATTTTTCAGACATGATTTTTACCTGCACCTTCTTTATTTTTCAAGCTGCGGTTATTTCCATCATACGTAAATCCAGCTTGACGGCTGAACACGCTCACCTGTCATATTCCACAAAAATACTGAAGGATCAAAATGACCAGAATACCATGGATATCCAGGAACATTCCTTGAAAAGAATCCTATAATAGATTGGGATCCATTGCAAAGGATAAAACATACCCAAAGAGTATCCTTTGGATTCCTGGTTTTTTTAAGATCTTGATTTTCCGGTTCAAGTTTTATAAAAGAAAGTTTTATGAATTGAAATTGTGAAAAAGAAGGGATCCCATTGAATCAAACCCTTGTGGAAAGAATAACAAGCCAAAAGTTTCTTGACAGCCTTTTGCCCCCGGAAAAAAGTGATCAATTTTTTGAAGCCTTATACGGAGAAGCCTCGGAAGGAACATATGATATCCGCCTGGTATTCAGTACTGTGGAACCGGACAGGATTGTGTTTGCCTTTCACCTGGTCCAGCGGCCTGGAAAATGTCTGGTGTGCAGCCTGACCTACGGCCTTCCCACGGTTTTTTCCCGTCATCCCCTCATCAATATCAAGGGGATGATCAATAAAATAAAAGAAGAAGGTCTTGCCCTGAAAGGCTGGGACCTGGGAGATACCCGGGAAATCAGTTCATCCCTCCACCTGGTCCCCTTGTATCTTTATCTTGGTTAGCCTCAATGCCAGGTTGAAGCTATCAATACTCCGTGTCTTTGAGGCTTTGTGCGAGAATTGATATGGTCTGAATCCAAAAACAAAAAAGACCGAATTGATATTCAATCCGGCCTTTTCAGGTCTTTTATAGGACCTGCCCCAGGCTGTGAATCAGGCTTTTGGAAGCTTGGGAAAGGATTTGTTCAATTGTTTGTTCCACTCATCTACTTTGGGTTTCACCTTTTTCATAAGAGCACCCGCATTTCCCTGGATGGTGACTTTCTCTATGATGTCGCCTTGGGCAATGCTGTTCACAATTTTCTGGTCATCATCGGTTTCAACCGCACCAAAGACAGTGTGCATGCCGTCCAGATGGGGGGTGGGACCATGGGTGATGAAAAACTGGCTGCCGTTGGTGCCGGGTCCTGCATTGGCCATGGACAGGATACCGGGCTTGTCATGTTTCAGGTCTTTTTTGAACTCATCTTCAAATTCATAGCCTGGTCCGCCCATGCCGTTTCCATAGGGGCAACCGCCCTGGACCATGAAATCAGCGATGACTCTATGGAATTTAAGGCCGTTATAATATTCTCTTTTGGCGAGATTTACAAAATTCCCGCAGGTAGTAGGGGTAAGATCTGCAAATAATTTGATGCGGATTGTTCCTTTACTTGTTTCCATTACAGCTGTCAGGTCTGCCATATTTTATCTCCTTACATTAAAAAAAATTTGACCCTAATAATAAGGTTTTCTTTTTAATTGTCAAACGGAAAAATATCCAGGACCTTATGTCTGGATATGGTCCTGGTCCCGCTGGCTGAGCCTGAAATTTTTTGGATCTATCTGAACTGGAATTCCTGATCCCTGGCGGATTTCCAGGAATTCATTAAAATCTTCCAGAAAAAGGTCTGTGATTTCAGGGTCAAAATGCGCTCCTTTTTCTTTTTTGATGATATCGTAAACGATTTCAGGGGGGTAGGGTTCCTTATAGGGGCGGTGGGATGTCAGTGCATCAAAGGTGTCTGCAATGGCCACGATTCTTCCGGAAAGGGGGATGTCTTTTTCGGAAAGGCCATTGGGATAACCTTTTCCATTGAATTTTTCATGGTGGTTCAAGGCTATTTCATTGGCCATTTGAAGAATCCTGGATTTTGACTGGGACAGAAGTTTGGCACCTATGAGGGAATGGGTCTTCATGATGTCAAATTCCTCTCTGGTCAGCTTGCCCGGTTTCAGCAGGATTCTATCTGGAATCCCGATTTTCCCCACATCGTGCATGGGGGCTGCATAGCCTATGGTTTCAATGAATTGATCGGATTGATGAAGTTTTTTGGCGATGAGGGATGAGTAGTATCCAATTCGTATAATATGGTCCCCTGTTCCTTCATCCTTAAGTTCCGAGGCCATGACCAGCCGGTGAATGGAATCCAGGTATGCTTGTTTGAGCTCTTCATGGGAATTTCTGGCTTCTTTCTTGAGCAGGCGTTCCCGCAGTACCCGTTGAATCCTTAATATGATTTCCTGGATTGAAAAGGGTTTTTCAACAAAATCGCTGGCACCAAGATTGATGATTTCATCATATTGATATCCTTTTGTCTGGCCTGTCATCACAATGATATCTGCGGAAAAATTTTTAAAAATCTTCCCGGCAAGCTCAATCCCGGTCATCCCCGGCATATTGATATCCGTTACAACAAGATCAAATGGCTTCTGGGCAAGCATTGAAAGCGCTGATTCCCCGCCATTGGCCACAATACAATTGTGGCCTGCCATTTTCATTGTCTTTTTTAGGAGGGCAAGGATGCCTAAATCATCATCCACAATTAGAATATCAGCCCGGTTGGACGGGGCGGTTGCTGGGTTGTTCCGCATAGTTCCCCTGTTTGTTGAGCTTGCCTGTACAAAAGTTTTGAAATGAGATTTGGATCTCACCGTTGAAATCGTATTGAAAATACCGGTTTTTCAGGGAAGGTGTCAAGGAAAATATGGGAGACTGATATTTTGTGTGGGCTGGCCACCCTTGCCTGGAAAAAATAAGCAGCTACAGCTATTTGTTTTATCCCTTGATTCAGGGTCAGCCATGTGGCATAGATGTTTCCAGGAAGGGGAAACTATTATTGTGAAAGGAAAAAATGTCTGTGAAAATAAACAAAAATGAACTCACATAAATTATCTGGACCGCCCATGGCATTGGCCTGGTTTATCTGGGGACTGGGTGCTGTTTTTTATCTGGCCGGGTTTTTCCAGCGGGTGGCTCCGGCAGTCATGACCCGGGAACTGATGCAGGATTTTCATATTTCTGCTACCGGTCTGGGCCATTTGTCCGGACTGTATTTTTATTCCTATGTGGCCATGCAGATTCCCACGGGGATTTTGGCCGATACCCTGGGACCCAGAAAGCTTTTGACAGCCGGTTGTCTGGTCGCGGGCATGGGTACTCTGATGTTTTCCCTGTCTTCGGGGTTTTTCTGGGCCGGGCTTGGCAGGCTTCTCATTGGGGGTTCTGTTGCCGTGGCCTTTGTGGGTCTGCTCAAGCTTTCTTCGTCCTGGTTTCCCAAAAAAATCTATGCCTTTGTTGCTGGCAATGCCCTGTCCATAGGCCTTATTGGCGCAATAACCGCTGGCCCTCCCCTGCGGTTTCTCATGGATATTTTCCATTGGCGTCAGATCATAGGCATAACAGGCGTCCTGACCCTTGTGCTGGGTGGATTGATCTGGGTTGTCGTCCGGGACTGGCCCCAGGAAAAAGGGTACTCCGGGTTTACAAAAAGAATTTCCCGGCCGGAATCTTTGTCTTTCAGCAGCATATGGATCAATCTTTTTAAGGTTCTCAAATACCCGAATACCCTGCTTTTGTTTGTTATCCCCGGTGGAATTGTGGGATGTATCCTTACTTTTTCCGGCCTGTGGGGAGTCCCCTATCTGGTTGCCCATTACCAGCTGACCCCGGGCAGTGCCTCGGGTCTGACTTCGGTTCTGCTCATTGGCTGGGCCCTGGGTGCCCCTGTTTTCGGGTGGGTATCCGATCTCATGGGAAAAAGAAAACCCCTGTATATCCTTGGCTGCGCCATGGTGTCCCTTGGGTGGGGATTTATCCTGTTCTGGGAAACCCTTTCTTTTGTACAGTTGGTTTTGATTCTTGCCAGCACTGGTTTCTTTTCAGGTTGTATGATTTTAAGTTTTGCCTTTGCCTCGGAATCGGTTCCCCAATCCCTGTCCGGAACTGTGTCCGGCCTGACCAACATGGGTGTGATGATGGGCCCCATGCTGCTCCAGCCCCTGGTGGGTCTGATTCTGGACAGCCATTGGACAGGCCAGATGGTCAATGGAACGAGGGTTTATTCCCTGGAGGCCTATAAATATGGATTCATCCCCATGATGGTATGGGTTCTTTTGTCTGTATTGCTTTTGTTTTTTACCAGGGAGACCCATTGTCGGCAGATGTCCCATGACTCCTGATTTGAGGCCGACTATGATTCCGGAGAGTGCCTGTAATTTTGTTCTGGATGTAACTCCAGGGGATGAAATTTTTTCCCGGATTTCTGCCCTGAAAACCCAGATGCAGATTGCTGGTGTTGATGCGCTTTTTCTGACCCACAAGCCTGATATTTATTATTTTTCCGGCACTGCCCAGGACTGCTACCTTTATCTCAGCCTGGAAAGGGAACCCCTGCTTTTTGTCAAACGTTACCTGCCAAGGGCAGAGCTGGAGACCTCCATCAGGGAGATTGTCCCGATTTTGTCCGTAAAAGAGATTCCAGATAAGATCCGGGATGCCCATAAATGTCTTCCTTCATCCATGGGCCTGGCCTATGATGTGGTGCCGGTCAGGGACTTTCAATTTTATCAGGGATTATTTAAAAATACGGCTTTCAGGGATGGAACCCCTTTGATTGAGGCCTGCAGGCAGATCAAATCTCCCTATGAAATTCAGCAGATGGAAACGGGTGCCGGAATATCCCGGAGGATTTTTGATTTTATGTCCAGAACCCTGGCCCCGGGGATTTCAGAAACGGAATTCTGCGGCCAGGTCGAAGCCTTTGCACGGAGTCAGGGCCATTCCGGCAGGCTCCAGATGCGGCATTATAGATCTGAGGGCTTTTCTTTCCACCTTATGAGCGGTGAAACCGGAGGGCTGCCCGGAGCCCTGGATTCCCCGGTCTGCGGCAGCGGTACCTGCACAGCCTATCCCTTTGGGGCAGGACCCAAGCTGATCCGGGAAAATGAACCGATTCTTGTTGATTTCGGGTCCATGGTCAAGGGATACCATATGGATGAATCCAGGATGTTTGTCCTGGGAAAAATGGAAACTGCTGCCATGGATGCAAGTCTGGCCTCCATGGAGATACTCAACAGGATACAGGAGATCATGAAGCCGGGTACCAGGATCAAGGATATATTTGATGCCTCTGTGACCATGGCCAACGCCCTGGGATATGAAGATGAATTCCTGGGACTTCCTGAATTAAAATCCAGGTTTGTGGGCCATGGAATCGGCCTGGAATTGGTGGAAAATCCCATCCTGGCCAAGGAAAGGCCCACCCGGCTTCAGGCGGGCATGGTTTTTGCCGTGGAACCCAAGTTTCTTTTCAAGAACCGGTTTGCAGCTGGCATTGAAAGCGTGATCCAGATCACCAGAACAGGCAGCCGGTTTTTGAGCGTAACAGAGAATAAAATTTTTATTTGCTAAGTTGTTTTTCAAGTTGGCATCGGTCGGACTGAAAAGCTATGCAGGAGAAAGATTCTGGCTGCGTACATTTGGTAAATGAATTTTTACTTCTTTTTCGATTTTCTCCCCCACCTTGCTTATGGCTATTTTCATGTTATAACGGAGCTGTAGGTTCATCCAAAATTCTGGTTCAATCCCGAAATATCTGCCTAACCTTAGTGCTGTGTCAGCAGAAATTTCCCTTTTGCCATGGATGATTTGACTTATCCTGTTTGCCGGCACATTTATGTCCTTTGCCAATTGGTTTTGACGAATACCCATTGGCCTGAGAAACTCTTCTATAAGTACATCGCCTGGTGTTATTGGAGATAATTTTTTTGTCATATTTTACCCTTTATGCTAATCAACGATTTCTACATCATGGGCGTTTTCTTCCTTCCATATGAAACAAATGCGCCACTGGTCGTTAATCCTGATGCTGTGTTGACTCTTTCTGCTGCCTTTTAATCGTTCAAGTCTATTCCCAGGCGGTGCCTTCAAACTGCTCAAGGAAATAGCTGCATTCAAAACTTCAAGTTTTATCCTTGCTGGCCTGGATATACTTCTGAACTTTCGGACATCCAGGTCATTAAAAAGCTTTTCAGTGTTTTTGCTTTTAAAGGATTTGATCATGTCAATATTGTATGACGTATTACGTCAATCGTCAACATTGTTTTTTTGTTTTCACCAATTGCCAATTGTTATTTTAGTAAGGTGAATTTGGGTGGTGTCCCTGAATTTATTGGGGGGAATAGTTTTTCAGCAACTCACAGGTTTCCATTGCAATCTGGAGTTCTTCATTGGCGGGCACTACCCATATCTGGACCCGGCTTTTGGTGCTGTGGATCATGCGTGCTTCCCGGGATCGGGTCTTATTTTTATCAGGGTCAATTTCAATACCCAGAAAGGACATCTCCTCCAGGGCTTTGGCCCGGACAATTTCGTCATTTTCTCCGATGCCTGCGGTAAATACAAGGGCATCCACATGGCCCAGGACGGCTACATAGGCCCCGATATATTTTTTGATCTGATAGGTAAACATGTCCAGGGCCAGTTGGGCCGGTTTATCACCAAGAGCCGATTGTTCATGGATATCCCGGAGGTCATTGAGACCGCAGATCCCCTTGAATCCGCTTTTTTTATTGAGAACTTCATCCAGCTCCTTTTGGGTCATGCCGGTTTTTTCCATGAGGTATCCAAAGATGGCAGGATCAAAGTCACCGGTCCTTGTTCCCATCATCACTCCGGCAAGGGGGGTCATGCCCATGGAGGTGTCCTGGCATTTTCCTTTTTTAACGGCAGAAATGGAACAGCCATTGCCCAGGTGCAGGGTGATGAGGTTGGTTTCCTCTGGCTTCTTGCCCATGAGCTGGGCTGCCTTTTGGGCTGTATATTTGTGGGAAGTGCCGTGGAATCCGTATTTGCGTATTTTATATTTTGTATAATATTCATGGGGCAGGGCATATAAAAATGCTTTTTCCGGAATGGTCTGGTGGAAATTGGTGTCAAACACAGCCACCTGGGGTTTGCCTGGGAAAAGGTCTTCCGCCAGATGAATTCCTATGAGATTGGGGGGATTGTGCAGGGGAGCCAGGGGATTGTTTTCCTGGATGGCTTTTTTAACATCCCTGGTGATCAGGGTGGCGGCTTTGAATGACTCTCCCCCCTGGACGACTCGATGGCCAATGGCATCAATTTTCTGGGTGATAAGGCCGGCCACCCTGTGCATGGCTTCCTGGTGATTGGGTATGGGCTGCGCTTCCCGGGTTTTATCTGCACTGGAGCTGCAAAAATTTCTATGGGTTATGATCCCTGGTGTTTCACCGATCCGTTCCACAACGCCTGCGATCAGAACCCTTTGATTGTCCATATCAAAGAGTTGATATTTTAAGGAAGAACTGCCGGTATTGATCACCAGTACATTCATGGTTCTGCCTTTTTTAATTTTGTTCGGTCATGGCATAAAATTGTTTGATAAAGCTTTCCTGGACTGGATAGGACCAGTGGACATCTTTTAATATCTTGGATGCTTTCAGGGGCTCTCCCTGTTTTAAAAAATCGATGAATTTTGAATGCTCTTTACAATTTCTAAGTTCCCATTCAGCGATATAACTCTGGCCCTGGAAATCGTAGAGTCTATGTTTGATGGGAAAGATGAATTTTTTTAAAAGGGGGTTGTCGGAAAGGTTGTTATACACATCATGGAAGGCCAGGTTGGTTGCAAACAGCCTGGAAAAATCATTTTTTTCAATGTCTTGTATCATCCTTGCGTTGAGATCTTCCAGCCGGGAAATATGGGAGGGGGTAATTTTATCAAAACAATCCTGAATAATTGAGGCCTCAATGATGCCTATGGCATTATAGGCATCTTTTACGTCTTTTAATTCAAGGGCATTTACCATGACACCTCTTCTGGGAAGTATGGTGACAAAGCCTTCCTGCTCCAGATGGATCAATGCGTCCCTGAGAGGGGTCTTGCTGATACCCAATTGTTCTGCAATTTTATTGAGATTGATGGTTGAGCCGGGAGCCAGGCCACCGGTAACCATTTCTGTTCTCAGGTACTCATAGACCTGTTCACGTAAGGATAAAATATTTAACCTATTTTTCATTGTAGGGTATTACCTTTGGTTTTCATACTTTTAAAAGAACTTCGTATCGTATACGAACCTGGGGACCCCGTCAATAAACTGGGTCTCAAATTTTGTCAGATTATTTTTAAACTGATATCTAATATATCAGATATCAGTTTGGGGTCAAGTAAAATCCTTTTCCCCTGGAAAAAATATTTGGTATTGAATTTATCAGACATCCCCGTGTATAGTCGAAATCTTTCATTCCGTATGGGAAAGGGAAACCTGGGTTATTAATCAGAAATAATGAGTTTAGGTGGGACCATTTAAATGAGGAAGAACGGATCATGATCGTATTGGATACAATATTTCCTTTGTTTGCACTGGTTTTGCTGGGAAGTTTTTTGAAAAACACCGGGATTACCAATGACTCTTTTTTGAAAACCTCGGATAAGCTGGTTTATTATGTTTTCTTTCCCATGATGCTGTTCTGGAAAATCGGCAATTCTGCCGGGAATGGGGGAATCAGTATCGGGCTTTGTGTGGCAGGTATTTCAGCCGTGACTCTTGTTTTTTTCCTGAGCTTGGGGTTTATTATAAAATCCGGGATGCCAGGGTTCCATGCAGGCTCTTTTTCCCAGTCCTGTTATCGTTTCAATGGCTATATCGGCATGGCCTTGATTTTGAACATCCAGGGAGAGGCAGGAATCAGGCATTTTGGGGTTCTGGTGGGCATTCTCATTCCCCTTATCAATGTTCTGGCGGTTTCAGTGCTGATCTGGTATTCCAGCCAGGATCTTCCCAAAAAGGATAAACTCCGTTTTTTTATCAAAGCCCTGATCTCCAATCCATTGATACTGGGGTGTGTAGCCGGGTTTTTGGTTTCCAGGTCAGCCTTTGTATTCCCAGGGTTTCTGAATAATACCTTTTCTCTGATGACAGCGGTCACCCTGCCCCTGGCATTGATTTCCATCGGCGGGAGCCTGCGTTTTAAGGGCCTTGCCTGTCATACCAGGACCTCTTTTGCAGCAGCAGGGTTTAAACTGCTTTTGCTGCCGGTTCTGGGGTTTATATTTTTAAAAATATTTCATGTTACCGGAATTCCCTTTAAAACCGGGATGATTTTTTTTAGTCTGCCCACGTCTACTGCCATCTATGTTTTGTCAGCCCAATTGAATTCCGATATTGAGCTGGCTTCTGCAGCCATTATGCTTTCCACCCTGCTTTCTTTTATCCCCTTGTCAATAGCCTTGATCTTATAGGGGTTTGATTTATCCGATAACATCAATGGCGGCAAACCTGGGCTCGTGGAGGGGGATGATGATATCAGCCTCCTCTTTTACCTGTTTCATTATATCGTAGGCTGAATATACATCCACATGGGTGCCAGGGGGGATCAGGTCCATTTCCATCCCTTTGATCTCCATTGGGGGATTGTAATTTTCGTCAATGATACAGAATCCTGTGATGGCGGCTTTGCCTTTTGCCGTGTCAATAAAGACGGTGAGTCCGCCCCGGGTGTGAACCGGGGTATGCTTGACCCGAATGCCCTTACAGATCTCCATGTCTTTTGTGACGACCCGGATCTGGTGGTTTTCCTCAATATCCTCAATATAGTCTTCCAGGTATCGATAATCCAGGGGGTGGGGGTCATGGATGGACTCAAGTTCTTTTTCATGGACATAGAACAGGGCGTTTTCACATTTGTAATCGTTTTCGCAATGGTCAGTGTGGAGATGGGTGTGGATGACGATATCGATATCAGTCGGAGCCAGACCCTGTTTTGCCAGGCCCTGTTCAAAGGTGTAGATTTTTCCGCCAATGGCCTTTTCCCGGTCCCGGGACTGGATGGGGCTCATTTCGCCGGTATCCACAAGGATGTTTTTGTCTCCGCCTTTGATTACCCAGGTAAAAATGGGGATAGTGTATTGTTCTCCCTGACCGTATTGATAGGTCATCATGCTTTTATCAAAGACTTTGGATCCCATGGCAATGGGATGGATGGTATAGGTTTGAGACATGGTTTTTGCCCTTTATGAAAAATTAATATAGGAGCCGGAAACGAGTTCCGGCTCCTATAAAAATACAGGCAATCACTCCCATGTGTCAATGGATAGTATGGAGATGATGGTTATTTGGAGTCTGTTATTGCATGCTTACCTTTCCAATGGCAATATCCAGGGCCTCCAGCATAAAGTCCACATCCTTTTCATTGATGCACATGGGGGGTTTTATTCTCAATGTATTTCCGCTATACCCACCCTTGCCCACCAGAAGCCCGAGATCCTTTAAGGTTTCAAAAATCTCAACACATTCCTGGGATGCAGGTTCCTTGGTTTTCCTGTCTTTGACAAATTCAACCCCGGTCATTAGGCCGCTGCCCCTGATATCACCAATGAGTTCGTGTTTTTCCTGTAAACTATGATATCCTTTTAGCAGACGGTTACCCATGGTAAGGCAGTTTTCCTGGAGTTTGTCTCTGTCAATGAGTTCCAGGACAGCCTTGCCGATTGCGCAGGACACAGGGTTGCCGCCAAAGGTGTTGAAATGGATTCTTTCGGTGAGTTTGGCAGCAATTTGGGGTGTGGTTACAACGGCTGCCAGGGGGGCTCCGTTTCCAATACTTTTGGCCATGGTCACGATGTCCGGCATAGCTTCCTGAAATTCAAATCCCCAATAATGGGTGCCAAGCCGGCCAAAACCGGTCTGAACTTCATCTGCTATACATACCCCACCGGCTGCCCGGGTATGTTCGTAGGCTTTGGCAAGATATCCCTTTGGCAGCACAACGGTTCCCCCCACGCCCTGGATGGGTTCGGCAAAAAATCCAGCCACCCGTCCCGGAGTGGTATGGTCAATAACGCTTTTCACATCTGCCGCATATTTTACACCAGCTTCTGGATCATCGTATCCATAGGGTCCCCGATAGCAGTCAGGCAGAATTGTATGGCGCACTCCCGAGCCTTGATTTATATTGTATTTCCATGTGGAATGAGCTGTCAGGCCCATGGTGCTCTGGCTGCCGCCGTGATAGCCGTTTCTCAGGGCAATGATATCATTGTTCCCGGTGTAGAGCCTTGCCATGAGCATGGCAAGGTCATTGGCCTCGGAACCTGAGTTTACAAAATAGCAGACTTCTAGGTCTCCGGGCAGGTGCTCGGCCAGCATTTTCCCATATTCCCCAACAATGGGGTTCAGGTAAATGGATGGGTTGTGGACCAGGGTATTGAATTGTTCACTGACGATGTCGGCAATATAGGGGTGACTGTGGCCCACACTCACGGTTACAATACCGCCAATGCCGTCCACATATCGTTTGCCTTTTTCATCGTACAGGTATTGCATGGAGCCTTCCACAATCATGATGGGCTTTTTGTAAAAGGTCAGCAAAGAGGGTGTTAAATATTTTTTCCTCGTTGCCATTACTTCATCATAGGAAGGGCCTGTATAGGGTTTGGGCTGATGGTCGTATTCCGGCAGCTCCGGTGCTTTGATTTCTTGGTTCATAGCAATTCCTCTTTTTATTTTCTCAACAGTCTCTTTTCTAGAGGCTGGAAAGTTTTTTCATATGGGCGGTTCTTTTTTTCCCGGCCTGTTTTAATGCCATGGCAACTTCGGGAAGGGCCTTGATCTTTACAGCCCCTTCCGTATAATAGGC
>Ga0307988_1000564_pt1 | contig 25288 bp, 26 predicted proteins | sample EllFjometagen183_FD_203166 | JGI IMG/M metagenome (GOLD analysis project Ga0307988, IMG submission 203166) | Marine microbial communities from Ellis Fjord, Antarctic Ocean - #183 | ecosystem: Environmental > Aquatic > Marine > Unclassified | place: Southern Ocean | collected 2014-10-08 | reverse complement strand
CGTTCTTTTTAACGGGCCTGCTGTAAAACTTGTTACAAGCCCTGCTGTTACAGGATTTCATAAACGAATCAAAGATCTCAGGATCAAAGATGTTCGTTTTCAGGTGTGTAAAAATGCCATGGTCCGTTTTGATATTACAGAAAATCAGATTATTGAGGAGTGTGAGATAATACCTGCCGGAATCGTTACCCTCATAGACTTACAAAAAGATTCTTTTGCCTATATCAAACCATAGGGCTTCAGTTATTTTTTCTCCACGGCGAGCAGAGTCATATCATCATCACCATCGATCTGTTTTCCAAACGCTTTCAATTCGCCGATAATATTTTGTGTTGCTTCCTTAAGCGGAAGCCCACGTCCATCCACCATAGAGCTAAGAAAGCGTTTCGCGCCGTATAGTTCACCCGTTGCACCACCATACTCAGTTAAACCGTCTGTATATAAAAAAAGCCTGTCACCGCTCTCTAAACGCCCCTCACCTTCGTCCCAGACTCCATCCATCCCGGCTGGAGGGCCTCCCACATCCAGAAAAGTACTCTTACCATCACTGCTCATATGAACAATTGGTGGGTGCCCGGCGCAGCAGTAACGAAAAGTATCATCCTGAGTATTAAAAAGAAGATACACAATGGTCATGTAGCGATTAAAGCGGGCTATGGGAAACTCCTTATTAAGCTCCCTGATCACGTCTCCCGGCGACATAACGCTTTCCACCTTACCATCCACGTCCTGTCTTTTAGTAATTGCAGCAGAACCACTGAGGGCCTGAGTAGCAAGAGCTGTCATCATTGCAGCGGGGAAACCATGGCCGGAAACATCAAGAATGTAAATCGCCAGATGCTCACTGCCTATCCGCTGAATATTATAAATATCCCCTCCCACTTCCTGGCAGGGGTTAAAATAGGAGGCAAATCGTAATTTCTTACAATCGGGAACACGCTTAGGAAGGAGGTGCTTCTGAAGATCGGCCGCAGCATGGAGGCCCTGAAGCAATTCTTGCTGCTGGGCAATCAACTCAGCATTTGCAGTCTGAAGTGAAACCGTCAGGCGGCTAATAGTCAAATGAGTATTGACCCTAGCCAACAACTCATCCCTACTTATGGGTTTAACCAGATAATCAACGGCTCCGAGTTCAAAAGCCCTCATCTTTGATTCGACATCTTGACGAGCAGAAAGCATAAGAATCGGGATAGATTGTAATCGTGTATCACCCTGTAGTTTTGCACAGAGTGAAAAGCCATCCATCTCTGGCATGGCAATATCAAGGAGAACAAGGTCGATGGATTCCTTATAACAGATTTCAAGACCTTCCCTGCCATTAACAGCCTCAATAACCCGATAGCCACCATCACGAAGGAAGGCATTCACCAGAATACGGATAGCTTCACTATCATCAACCACAAGGATTGTTATTTCGTTCAAGTTATTGTCCATATCTTCACTGGCGGGAAAAATATTTAACCAGTCTTAAAATATTCGTATCCCCAGATCTCCGATAACTCACCTCATCCATCACCTCACAGATAATTGCAATCCCTCTACTGTTTGGCGGAAGCAATATTGTATCCACAGCAATTTCACCCTGAGCATTGTTTTTCAAAAAATTCTCAAATTTACCTTTGTCCACAAAGGTACAGATCACCTTGTCATCGGTGGTGATGAATTTCATACTCATAAACATATCATCTTGAAACTGATACGAATGCTTAACAATATTATTTGCGGATTCAGTTATGGCAAGCTCAAGCTGATACGTTTCAATATCAGTAAAACCGAGATTTACAAAAAGAGCATGGACAGAAAAGCCAAGAAGACGGACATCGGCAAGACGCGCAGGTACCCGAAAGACAATAGTAGATCCTGTGGGAATTTCGCTATTTATCAATGGCATTAGAATAGTAGGGTAGGGGGATCAGTTACTATCCGCCCGGATAGGAGAGCTTTTTTCTACATCATAACACAGGGAACAACTTACCGGACTGAGGTATTCAGCTGCGCCTTGCTCAACATCACAGAACCGGTTAGTTGATGTAAAAATGACGTTGTTTTTCGAGATGGTTTAATAAATTCAAACCCATACTTTCCATCTCTGCAATTTCGTATAACTGTGTGTTCTCTGAATTTAAAATTCCTGCCAATGCGCCCTTCCATAATAAATTCATCTCCGACCGAAAGCTTCGAAGGGGACACCAGAAGCAGCCCACCAGGCGAGATATCCAGAACAATCGCCGTAGTACGCTTTCCGGTACCACTATTAGTGCAATGAACAATAATATCTTCATTCATTATCTGTTTATTGATAATTCGACGATACTGTCTTTTTTCATCACTTTCTATCTGCTCTATTGGTTCACTCCCCTCCATCTGCAGTGAAGCAAGTAGAGCTTCATCAAAACCAGTCGACTTAGGTTCTACAATGACTTCCTTTTCAGCGACAGGTTCCTTTGGAATAATTCTCTTTTTCTGTTCCTCACCAAGTCTTTTAAAGGCTTCACTACGATCTGCTGCCTGAATAAAGATATCATCCAGATGTGTCATCTTGAGCAGACTGAGAACCATCTCATTAACCCCGCAAAGGACTAATAGCCCGCGCCCGTCTATCTCCTTAAGCGAACGAACGATAGCCCCAAGCCCCGTGGAATCGACAAACTCAACGGAGGAAAGATCGAGCACAATATCCATATGCCCTTTCTGAATAAAACTTTGCATGGAGTCAAAAAAAATCTGCGCAAAAGAAGCATCAAGCCGTGACCCTTCACAGGTAACAATGAATATTTTCTCAACAACTTCAGTATTTATCTTCATCGCAGGTCACCAACCTAGTAAGGGGGACTTCATAGTATTTATCAATGGTGTCCGATTGGCAAGAGGCGTTGAAGGAAGGACCTGAACCAAGCACAACTGATCAATAATAATAGTAAACACCACCATGATAGCAGAAAATTAAATACACTACAAGCTGGTTCAAGAGATCGGAAAAACCACGTACGCAACAACAACAGTGTAAATTCAGCGATTTAATTCACAACCAAGAGCGCGGCAATCCAGAAAAAATGATAGGGACGCATCAAAAAGAACCTTGGCATATTATTTACCGGTTTTATAAGGATACCCCTTCCGCGCCCAATCATACACACCATAACGCAAATTGTAAATCCGCTTAAAACCACGATCAGCAAGGATTCGTGAAGCAACCGTTGATCTGTTTCCAGTTGCACAGTAAATAAAAACATCCTCATGCTTTTTTGATTCCAACTCAGCAATTCTTGCCTGTAACTGTTGGATGGGTATCAATGTTGTTCCCTCAATATGCAGCTGCTGGTACTCTCCTGGAGTTCTAACATCAAGGATAAAAGGATGTAAATTACTTAACAATTCTGCAGCTTCATCTGCTGTAACTGCGGTGTAATTGGGCCGAACAAGCTCAACCACAGTAATCGTACCAGCGGCCGTCGTACCAAGAGTAAAGGAATAGCTGCCCACACTCTTCATTTTGAAAAAAGGTGACTTTTCCGGCGCTGGAAAGAGAATATCCTTATATTTTAACTCCTCCACCGTAAAGGGCTGTGAAGAAAACTTCTCTGGATATCTAAACTTTATGTAATCGCCGCGATACACGGTGAAATTATTCTCCTTTGTCGCTGGATCAACGTCCAGCACCCGATATCCGGTAAGTATCTTCCCAGAGATACCTGCACTGCTGACCGGCTGACAAAACAGTGCGAAAACTGTCGAAACAATAAGTAAAACAAGAGATATCTTTTTATTCATACCCTTTCCTTTTAAAAGCATTGTAGGCAATAGAGTACTTACTTTATTGCCCGCAGTAAATTTTCAAACTATCCGACAACTGCACAACTGTTCTCTTTGAGATGCAGTCTGCACCATGGCAGGATAAAACACCAGTTTAAAGGTTCCATTCTTTTTATCAAAAAATTATCGAGCATACATTGATTCCAAAGGGTTGCAATGGATCTTCTCAAAAACAAATCCGCTCCAGCAGGTGCACATCCATTGGATTTTCATCCACATCGATGATAAGCTCGAGGTTTCCCATCTGTTGAAGAAAATCCACAGGTAGGTAGATGCTTTTTCACAAACCAATATCTTTCACGACACAGAAACAGATAGCGTCCGTCACACTCCATGAAACGTCGTTATGGAACAGTCAAATAATCTATTGGAGGAACACATGTCAGCACCAAATACAACAATCGGGCTTCTTACATTCTGTCTGCTTATTCTCGGAACAGGACTCAGCCATACCACTTCAATTATAGAGGATGAAGAAAAGGATACAATTGATGATTGGGAGTACAGCTTTGAGAACAAAACGCAGGAGAGAGCATTTCCACAAAGCGCCCGGGTAAAAACTCTGGTTTCCCCAGCTCCAAGAATGCAGCGTATGGCTGAGTCCATGGCAATGAATACGGCTCCGAGTCTAATGGCAGATGCCCTTGGGTTTTCCGTAGGAGGTGCCAAGGATAGTAACAATTTCTTCCAAAATATTGAACGAGGCTATCTCCCCCGCTATTCATCCCTAAGCTATGAAGGCCTATTTTATGACTATACCTTTGATACGGCACAAAACAAGCCGTGTGAAACTCTTTTCTGCCCATCCTATAGTCGCGGCATCAGTAAAGACATCTACTCCGGTGAAACAGATTATTATCTCTCCGTTGGATTAAACTCCGGACTGACGACAGAGAGTTTTCAACGTAAAAAACTCAACCTAATTGTTGTGCTCGATATTTCAGGCTCCATGTCTTCCCCTTTTAACTCCTATTATTATGACGGAGTGAAGCGTCGCAAAAATGAAACTACTCGCGGGAATAAAATGGAAATCGCCAACCAGGCAATCGTCAATATGCTGAGCCATCTCAATGATTCTGATCGTTTTGGCATGGTTCTATTTGATGACCAGGGCTACAGAGCCAAACCTCTTCGCACAGTCGGATCTACGGATATGCAAGCTATCTCCAAGCATATTTTGGACTTACATTCACGCGGCGGGACAAATATGGAAGCTGGCTTTATGAAAGGTCTGGAGCAATATGGTTCCATTGACTCCTCTTTAAAAAATCCAGCCATATACGAAAATAGAATCATTTTCCTTACAGATGCGATGCCTAATCGTGGCGAACTTCGTAAAGATAGCCTTTTCAGCATGGTCAAAGAGGCAGCCACCAGGAATATTTTCACCAGTTTTATTGGCATCGGCGTTGATTTCAACCCAGATCTTATCGAGCATATCAGCAAGACTCGTGGCAGCAACTATTATGCAGTACATTCCAATAAAGATTTTAAAAAGCGGCTCGACACTGAATTTGATTTTATGGTTACGCCCCTGGTCTTTGACCTGAAACTGCAACTCACAAGTGATGACTACGAAATCACAGGGGTTTTTGGCTCTCCCGAAGCGGATCTCGCCACCGGTCAGATGATGCAAATCAACACTCTTTTTCCCAGCAGCACTGAAGATGAGGAGGTACGTGGTGGAGTGGTTCTGGTGAAATTACGAAAAACAGCTTCTGCAAATGGCCCAATTAACCTGGAAGTTTCCTACAGCGATCGCAATGGCAAAAAATATAGCAGCAGTGATACCGTTCAATTTGATTCAGACAGTGTGCATTGGGATAACAGAGGGGTTCAAAAAGCAGTACTACTCAGTGAATATGTTTCCCTTCTCAAAAATTGGCTACTCGACAGCAGAAAAGGCTGTAACGACACTGTTACACGCCCAACCCCCTGCTTCCCCTATTATCGAATGGGTTTAGTGAATCCTGATTTCCGCCCAGAGCACAAAGAGATAAAAACCTGGGAACAACGCTCATGCCCACTTGAGATTTCAGAGGGCTATAAAAAGCTATTCAGCATTTTCTCAAGCCACTTTGCAACGGAAATGACAATGCTCAACGATTCAACCTTACAAAAAGAAATGGATATTCTAGAGAAGCTAAAAGGAAAAAACAGTGGAAACAAAATAGACGACTGGAAAGTACAATAGACAACCAAAATAAACACAAACCTAAGAAGAACCCAGTAAGTGCTCACAGGTGCCGCATTTTGTCTGTTTTCTTCTCTCCGCAATAGTTGACAAGCTCGTAAAAAGTTCAAATTGGAGATGGCTAAGTAAAAAGCTTCATATGCGAGGCGCGTATTTTTTATTCAATTTCGGCGTACTAGGGTACGTCGTAATTGAATAAAAAATGCAGCAACGAAGCAGATGAAGAGTTTTTACGACGCCATCAATAGTTTTTTCTATGCGGATAGAGAAAAACAGATGAAAGGTGGTGCCTGCGGCCGCTTACATCATTAACTCCGAATCATATCCGCTATCTGAAATGCCACTTCGAGGCTCTGTTCGGCGTTTAGCCTCGGATCACAAGTCGTAAGATAGTTATTTGCCAACTCCTCATCAACAATATTTCTGGCACCACCCGTACACTCAGTAACATTATTTCCCGTCATCTCAAGATGAATACCGCCGGGAATGGTTCCTTCTGCCCAGTGGGTCTCGAAAAAACAGGTTATTTCAGAAAGAATATCGTTGAAATTACGTGTCTTAAGACCGCTTTTAGCCGTGTAAGTATTGGCATGCATCGGATCACAGTTCCAGACAATATTGTAGCCCTCACGCTTTGCTTCACGCAGAAGCGGAGGCAGTACTTTTTCAATATTATTCATGCCGAGTCTGGTTATCAGGGTTAAACGCCCCGCTTCATTCTCAGGATTTAAGGCATCGATAAGCTGCTTCACATTATCAAGGTCATAATCAGGACCGATCTTCACCCCAATGGGATTATTGACACCTCGCAGAAATTCAACATGGGCACCATCCACCTGCCGGGTTCGCTCGCCTATCCAGAGCATATGGGCAGAACAATCATACCAATCTCCCGTAATTGAATCCTCACGTGTAAGCGCAGTCTCATAACCGAGCAATAATGCCTCATGGGAGGTAAAAAACTGTGCCTGCTGCATCTGGGGACTATTGGGATCAATACCAATGGTCTCCATAAACTGCAGAGCCTGCTGAATCTGCTTACCGAGCCGTTCATAACTGCGCCCCATGGGAGACTGTTTCACAAACTCCTGATTCCACGCTGATACTCTATCCAGTGCCGCAAAACCACCACGGGTAAAGGCACGAAGCAAATTGAGGGTGGATGCAGCCATATTATAGCCTTCCTGGATCCGGTTGGGATCAGGAATACGTAAATCTGCAAGAGGTTCCGAGCAATTCACCATATCACCGCGATAGGACATAAGCTCTACACCATCCACCATTTCGGTGTCCGATGAACGAGGCTTTGCAAACTGTCCGGCAATACGACCAAGCTTAATAACGGGTTTGCCACCGGCATAGGTCAGTACAACGGCCATCTGCAGCAAAACTTTCAGCTTCTCACGAATATTGGGGGCCGTAACCTGGGAAAAATCCTCGGAACAATCACCACCCTGGAGCAGAAAGGCATCTCCTGTTACAGCTTTGGCCAGTAACGCCTTCAAATCTCTTATTTCACCCGCAAAAACCAGCGGAGGCAAAGCAGAAAGTCTCTCTATTACTGCATCATGGGCCGCCATATCTGGCCATTTTGGCTGCTGAAGAGCGGTGAAGTTCTGCCAGCTTGTTTTTGTCCATTTATTCTGTTCTGTTCCCATGATCTTCTCTCAATGTATAAATATTATCTTACAAATCGTCCATATAAGGTGTGGTTGCGGCATATTTTTGCAGCTATTCAAGTTCCATCCACTCCTGTCAAACAAAAATGCCCTTCCTAAGGATTCAAGGAAGGGCATCAATTTTTCTACTTCCTAGCGAATTTTACAGTTCAAGCCATGACTCGGAGAATACGGTCTGTCCTGAAAGCGCTTTATAGGTCTTGTAATGTTCAAGGGCAGCTCCCGAAAGGGCAGATGTACCCGGATCATCACCATCCATCATCGCATGAACCATATCTACATGCTCCTGACGTTCACCTTTACAGATGGCCATAAGCTCATCATCATAGGCATTTACGATGGCTGTTGAAAGACCATATTTCATAAGCATGATCAGGTAGGTACGATCGAGGTATTTACGAAGATTGTCAGCTACACCATTTGATACATTGGAAAGACCAACGGTGGAACCGGAACCAGGTGCGATATCCGGCAGCATTTCCATAAATTCCAAGCCCGCCGAAATCTGGTCAGCACCAAGAGTAATAGGAGTTCCAATTGGATCAAAGAGAATCTTCTCATTGGGGATGCCGCCATCATTCATTGCCATCATCAGATCTACGGACATCGCCGCACGTTCAGCAGAATCTCGGGGCATACCATCAGCTCCCCAGAGAAGAGCAATAACGTCACACTTCATTTCAGCAGCAACGGGAATCATCTGTTCCATACGCTCTGGCTGGGCGGAAATGGAGTTCATCAGGGCCTGTTCTTTATTAGTAACAGCCTTAAAACCGGCTGCCATTGCATCCATATTGGTGGTATCAAGACAAAGAGGAGTATCAACAACTGCTTCAACAGTCCCAACAACCCATGGGAGAAGTTCTGTACCATCTTTTCGTGCAGGTCCGATATTCAGGTCGAGATAAGATGCACCGGCACCAGCCTCTTCCTTGGCCATTTCCTGGACAGGGCCCTGAACACGATCCTTCATGGCACCGCCACTACGATATCCCATGATATTGATACTTTCTGCAATTGCTTTAACAGTTTGCCCCATTGTACTCTCCTTAAGTCTCTAAATTATTGTTTTTTCAGTTCGTCCGTTTTATTTTCACAAAGACGCTAATTTACACTTTTTTTTGCTTTCTGTCAATTGACGCTGATTTTACTTCCCCGCCGATGGAAACAGATCCATATCTGTATGCGGAAGAAAGAGTGCCGCCATATAATGATTCATAAAATCAGGATTTTCAGAAAGCTCCATATTGGTCATAAGTGTACGCACCGCAACCCGCTCACGGAAGCGCTTATGATCCGTCAGGCTTATCTGGCAACCCAGCATGGAGGCGTTACCAATATAGAAGAATCGATCCCGATCAATATCTGGAAGTAAGCCAATGGAAATAGCACGTTCAAGATCAATATAGGATCCAAAGTTACCGGCAAGAATAACCCGATCAAGATCAGCAAACGTCAGTCCAACGGATTCAAGCAAGGTTTGATACCCTGCATACATGGCCCCTTTGGCCCGAATCAGGTTATCGAGATCCACCTCAGTAATAACAATATCCTCACCTATCATGGAATCTCGGTCCCAGGCCAGAACATATTCCCAGCGATCCTGACCTTCCCGAATTCGAGGATGATTGAGACTCCTGTTAAACTTCCCCTGAGGATCAAGAACTCCGGCATCAAGCAGTTCTGAAACAATGGATATAAGCCCGGAACCACAGATACCGCGAGGTTTGGTGTGCCCGATTGTTACGACCATTGGGTCATATGTCTCGGGGTGAATCTGGAAATTCTCAATGGCTCCTTGGCTTGCCCGCATACCAAATTTAATTCCACCGCCTTCAAAAGCTGGGCCTGCAGAACAAGCCGCACAGACCATCCAGTCCTGATTCCCGACCACAATTTCGCCATTGGTGCCAATATCGATAAAGAGGGAAATCTCTTCACTTTTCTGCATTTGACAAGCATGCACGCCGGCCACGATGTCACCGCCAACATAGGAAGAGATACAGGGATAGAGAAACATTCTCACGGATGGGTGAGCCATAATGCCAAGACCAGCTGCCTTGGTCAGCGGGAACTGGCTAACACTTGGAACATAGGGAGCCTCCCGCAAAAATTTTGGATTGATGGCGAGCATTAAATGTGCCATAACCGTATTCCCGGCGGTCATAATATAGCTGATATCACTGGGGCTGATAATATGCTTTTTACACACTTCCTCAATAATATTATTGATGGTGTAAATAACCTTTTCCTGCAGGCCTTTCAGCCCCCCAGGACGCTGGGAGTAAATCATACGGGAGATAACATCTTCACCATAACCGATCTGGGAGTTATAGCCGGAACCATCCGCTACAATTTCACCGCTATTCAGATCAATTAACACGCCACCACAGGTCGTAGTACCGATATCAACGGCCAGGCCGTAGAGACGATCTGTAGTATCACCGGGTTCCACGGCAATTATTCTGTCGGACTCCGTTGGTCCCTTGCCATGCAGAAGAATGACGGTTACATCCCAGTTGGCCTCCCGGAGCACAAGCGAAAGCTCATGGATAAGTTCAGGGTGATCATAACTTGGTTCAGGACTGTCTGGCTTGGCATTTTTCAGCGCACGCATCAAACGCTGCATGTCTGAAATATTGTCGTTAATCGTTGGGGGCGGAACCTTCAAAAATACTTTTCCGACGGGCGGATCGATATCCCAGGTTCCAATAAGTGATTCCAGCGATCTCGCAGAAATGGCACGGGTCGTTTTAGGCTTTCGTTTTAGGGCCTTCCCATCGGCCTTAACCATTTCAGGAATACGGACGGTTATATCAGAGACCACATTTGACTTACAGGCCAGCCGTACACCACTATTGTACTCATCCTCTTTCAGGGAAGCGGCACTGTCAGACTTCACCTCTCCTTTTTCGAGAGTAACCTTACACTTTCCACAGACCCCATCTCCACCACAAAAAGCATGAATATATACTCCTGCAGATGCTGCAGCGGTAAGAAGATTTTCTCCATCTTCAACAGTGACATGGACGTCATCGGGTAAAAAATGTATGCTATGTGTCATAGAGGGTTCTCGCTGATCAAAATTCATGTGCTTTTAGGTCAGAATAAAAATAACAGGATGTCGCACCTTGTCAAGAAATTTTATTTATAGAACACATAAATAAAATTGATCGATACCGTCCTGCATTCACAAATACAATTCGAAGAATATGACACAAGATAAAAACACTCCTTTCTGGCTCAAGGCACATATCGAACTCGACTCTGCTCTTGAGGAATCCGCCGTTGACTATCTGGTTGGAGTTATGGGAGCCAGTGTTGAACAATCCGTCGATATACAGATACCTCCCCTTCGTCTCAACGCATATATGGCAGAAGAAAGCCCTGATAAGGCAGTGCAACAAGGACTTCAGGACAAGCTCGAGAAGCACCTAATAGAACTGGCAACAATCTTTCAGGTGGAAAAACCGACCATCTCCTGGGAACGTATCGAGGATCAGGACTGGTCTAATAACTGGAAGGCCCATTTCAAACCCTTTGCAATTACAAAAGGACTTGTAATCACACCCACATGGGAAGAATATAGCGCATCGGAAAACGAACGGATAATTGTTATGGATCCAGGAATGGCCTTTGGGACCGGGCATCATGCAACCACCAGTCTCAGTCTAGACTTTATTAGAGAACTCCTTGCCATGAACAGTGCTCAGCATGTCCTTGACGTCGGAACGGGTACCGGTATTCTCGGTATGGGGGCAGCTCTTTTTGGTGCCACCTCTGTGCTTGGAATTGACAACGACCCGGAAGCAGTACGTGTTGCGACTGAAAATGTCGCTTTAAATACTCTGGATTCGGTGATGGATGTTTCCATTGAGCCGCTGGAACAGCTTGACACTTTTTTTGACCTTATTGTTGCCAATATTATCCATGATGCCCTTATTACCATGGCCGGCCCCTTCAGCCGTCTTCTTTCGCAGGGAGGAAATCTTGTCCTCTCTGGCATCCTTCACGGTGAACAGGAAAAAAGCATTATTCAGACATATACCGATTCTGACTTTTTATTTACCAACAGGAAGGAACAGGAGGAATGGGCTGCCCTCCACTTCACTAAAAATAGTTAATCACTTTCAGCGTTTGCGGAGTTTTCCATGGGACTGATCTGATAATTCTCATCAAACATAATCCCCATGCCATTCTCTTCACATCTGGCCACAATACCGGAGGCACTCACCCAGACACGCTTTCCTTTCCATGCCTTAAGGGTTTCAAGGGAGAGAATAAATTTCAAGGTCTGTAAATCTTCAAGAGAGAGCAGGAATTCGAGCCGCACCTTGCTTACCAGCGGTAGTGGATGATCGGTTTCAATAAAGGCACCACCTGCACTGATATTAGCCGTCAGGTATTCCATCATCGGTGTTTTTCCAGCCAGAGTTTCAGCGGTCAGCTTTGTCTGTATCCGCTTGAAATATCGTTCGTGTATTCTACGTTCGTCGCCTGACATTTTCCCTCCTAATGTTGCGTCAATGATTAAGTGTCGTATTATGCGTCGTATTTTTTCTGTGCCTGTTGATGTTCACTCACCACCAAACATCCTTCTTCACCGAACTTCGCGGCGGAAAGCTTGCGACCAGGAGTCCTGCTCTGTTTACCAAAAACCACTCTCCGGGCCGAATCATCGGAATCAAACGCTATCTGTACCCGAACCTGGGGAACACGCTGATCCGATGAAAGTAATAGGGTTCGAACCGCCGCGACCACCTCGGGGGGCATCGTTAACCACTATCATATTCCCGACGGCTCTTCCACCCGGGGAAAGCAGCGCTTTTACCGGGGAGAATTTCCTCTGCCCGACGATTGTGTATTGTAAATATTTCAGTTTCAGCCAGACAACTATCCGCAAAAAACATGGATAGTAATAAAAGACCCAAAAGCAGACTTCTCCCCATAGATTCAAACCTGATGTTAAATGCTATCGTTTTCATAATTAGAAGGCAACTTTTTCCTGCATCACCGGTTGCTTTTCTTTTGCGATTGCTCAGGTTTTATGCAAAGATAGGCCATAACTAGAAACTTTTATTCACATACTGCTAGGTAGTGTCACTCCCCCATGCGTCGATTCTTTATACACCCTGAAATTGCAATTAATGATGAGATACTGCTCTCCTCGCAGGAATCCCGCCATATCAGCAAGGTACTCAGGTTACCCCTGGGTGAGCGCCTGCAACTCCTTGATGGCAATGGAAATATCCATACCTGTGAAATTATCTCCCTTAGCAAACAAATACGTTTGCATATTCTATCATCGGAACATGTTCAGGGAAATGCAGTGCCCCTACGAGTTTATCAGAGTGTTCTCAAGGGCCAAAAAATGGAACTTCTGGTACAGAAATGTACAGAACTAGGTGCCACTGAATTTACCCCCTTCTCCAGTGAGCGCTGTCAGCTGAAAAAGACTGAACTCTCAAAACTATTAAAGAAACATGAGCGCTGGCAACGCATAATCGAAGAGGCATGTAAACAGTGCAACAATCCTATTATGATGCGTTTGAATCCCCTACTTTCCTTTGACGAAATGCTTGTGCAGCAGAAGAAGTCCGTACAGAAGATTCTGTTCTGGGAGGAAGAGCCACTGGAAAACTCACTCCACTCCTGTTCCTTACGGGAAGATAGCGCAGGGATGCAGATTGTTTTTGGCCCTGAAGGTGGCTTTCCCAGTGCCGAAGTTGAGGCAGCAAAAAAGGAAGAGTTCCAAATTTTGAGCCTTGGACCCAGAATTTTAAAGGCGGAGACTGCAAATATTGCTGCAGTTTCAATTGTGCAGCACTTACTTGGTAATATGTAAAACCTTAACAGAATACAGAGTATTTTCTCCTTAGGTACTCATTTCCCTTCAAAAAAGCACGCTAATCATTATAGATATTGAGAAAATGGGGAAAATATGCTACATGGAGACGTTCTTATTTTTTTGTAACAAACAAGACTCTTCAAAGAGAGTCACAAAATGCAGTTTCAATTTACCCTAAGGAGCCGTCAGTGCAGGAAAAAGAAAAAAAGTGTATGCCGAACAGACCAGAAAGTCCAACCAGACGTAAAGCAATCAAGAAAATGGCAGTAGGCGTGAGCGTATTGACAGGATGTGCTGTTTTACCTGAAAAATGGACCAGGCCAATTGTTGGACAAATCACTCTTCCAGCCCATGCTGAAACCAGCGGGCCTGTTGAAGCTGCCACTGCTCCAGCCCCTGCTCCAGCTGCAACCGAAACACAAAGTACTGCATCAGGTGACTACAACACAACTGAAACATATACTCTATCAAGCTTTGCCGGAAATGATAAACGATTCACCTGGCTCAATGCCACCGGATCAACCTACGGTGGACCGGTAAAATTTGTTTTCAGTAATGGTTGCGGTGAGTTGAACGTTCCAAATGCCAGTGTAACTTACGGAGCCGACGGCAACACTTCCAACCATGACCAGGCCTTCTACTTCTGCGGTACTGACTTTGCTGCAGGAACGAAGGAAAATAACGGAAACAGAGCTTCAGTCTTTGCTCCTCCAGGCTGTCCTGCTGCAACGGTCACGATGTATTACAATAAGTAAAAAGTTTGCTCATCGGGCATCCGGCAGAAAACTCCGCCGGATGCTCTTCCCAGCCTCCCCCTTACTCTTTTCTCCCCTGTTCTTCTTTCTTCAACGACTTCATTCCATAGATTTTTACCCAACGCAAAAGATGTATTGGATGTCGAAAAATACGGCACCAGAGTATTGAAACCAAACTTCCTGAAATGCCGTAATAGAGTATCAGCCACCAGTTGCCCGGGAAGAGAGTAGCCTGGAAAACACTCATTACGCTTTGATTCTTCCGCTGCAAAATTTTCACACGTGGCCATCCGACAAAGGGTTCCCCCACCCTGGAAGGAGTACTCTGCCCGCACTCTGGAATTCTCTTGAGAACCTCTTCAGACCAGGGTGTTAAGTGATGAAAAAGAGCTAAAGCCCGATAGAGCCCAGGATACTCCGCTCTGATTTTCTCCCAGTCGAGCGTATCCCCGCGAGCTTCCACAAGACTCACAATATCAGCAACCGATATTGACTTATAAGGCTCGTAGGTCAGAGGCGCATGAAAGCCATGCTGAAACAGATGATAGAGCATATCTTCATCCGCAAGAGTATATGCCGTCACCCCATCCACCACAAAGGACACAGCTCCCTCAAACAAATCTGTAAACCCCATTTCCCGATAATATGGCGGATCCTTTGGGAATAATCCATGGTGCAACTCCACACACACCTGCATACCGCCAGAGGACAGCAACAGAGGGGGAAGGTGATAGTAGTGATTGGGAAGAACTTCGCTTGAGAGCAGAAAACCGTTTTTTTGCAGAAGTGCATGGGCTTTTTGTGCATCTTCTTTGGTCAGAAGCAGATCTATATCACGCATGGGCCGTAAACCACTCTCCGGATAAAGAGTCTGGCAGAGTGCTGCTCCCTTTAAAACAAGGCTCTGAATACCTTCAACTGCAAACAGAGAGAGCACATCACGCAGAGTGCTCATCAACAGCTCATTTGCCCGCCTATGCCGAAGACATAAAAAACGGAGTCCACGAAGAAAGCTATCGGGAACCTTAGCCCCGGACGATATGAGATGCCGGTACAAAAGCGGCCCCATCCCTTGTAATTCTGCCTGAAATAGCAAGTCATCCCACTCCTGAAAAGTATTGCAGGATGCGATTAACAGACGATGGTGAGAGGGATCGGTTTCTATCCTGGCACACAGATTGAGAATGGACGCTATCATTTAAGGACCAATTAAAACAACAGTGGAAACGACTCATGGAGCTGTTCATACAGTCCATCAAAAGATCCATAGACCAACTGACAAATAGGAGTATTTCTTGTATAGTCAGCCAGTTGGCTAATGCCAAGTCCCTCAATATTTCGTGCGTTCACATAACACTCCATAAGCTTTGCACATCCCAGCGCCGAGGAGAGCTGGTTCAGCTCAGTTACAGCACCTTCCCGATACTCGGGAAAGAGAATAAGTGACAGAGCGGGAGTGAGGGGAGAGAAATCGGGATTAAGCAGGCGATGAGGCAGCATAAAACCTCCAACACCTGAAATCGTATCCTTATGCTCATACTGCACAAATGAATTCAGAATAGCAGAGGAACCTGCTTTCATAGAAAAAGGCCGCGTAAATGGGAGTAATTGCTTCTTTTTTCCCGACAAAAGAACAAGTTCGTCCGTTAAATAATTACACCCCTTGGAAACAAGCCATGCTGTCAGAGTACTCTTTCCAAAACCACTTTTCCCAGGCAGAAGAACAGCTCCATTAGCAGAGCCAATGGCCGCAGCGTGGATAGCGTGTCCTGCAGCATTGTCCACAATGCACTGGTAGATAATTTCATTGATCAGGGTGTAGGCAAGCTCATAACGACACTCACCGGAATATTGGCATCGCTCACCAAGCCATAGTGACAGCATTGGATTTATGCTACCGCCAAGCATTACATCGTAACATGCTCGTGCAGCGCTTTCGGGGCCTGTCTGCAGATCACAACAGAGAAAATCGACCAGACCTTCAAGCTCTTCGCCATAAAAATTGATGGTGACAAACTGGTCACAAAAACCGACGGTACGACTCCCTGTTTTATTCATCACTACTGGGAATTAATGCCCCATAGTCAACAAGAGATGTAATAGCAACGGTAACATCTTCGCGAATTGTCTCCTTTTGATGCGAATATGTCTCCTCAAGAAGAAGAACAATCTCCTCGACACTCTGCCCCTGAGAGCACATCTCCCACACCAGATAGGCCGTTTCATTTAGATACACCCCACTGGTATTTGAGACTGCATAGAGCAAAATCTCATTATCAAATTTTTCGACTTTAAAATCGGGATTCAGAAGAAATTTATGTAAGTATTCCATGGTCAGCAACAGGTAGAAGAAAAAAGAGAGACAGCAGATTTTAGCCTGACTCTTTATACCAGAAATGAAGTGGAAGGTCATCTCCCGTTGTAATCTGTACAGAATGGAGACCAACGCCAAAACAGACTTCTGCTAAACAAGAAGCCCCCCCCCGTACCTTTTAGCAGTGCTCCAAATTTTCCTTTTGCTGAATCCCAAAAATCAGGTATCCTCAAGTCTTAATCAATCCTTATCAATTCATCATTAACAGGAAGCCTGCGAAATACTTGATATTCGCAGCTCCATAAGCAACACGAGGTACTTCATGTCCAAATGGTATATCGCAGTAGATGGAAAATCCATCGGCCCAGTATCAACAAACCAGCTCTCTTCCTCCCTCTCATCTGGGCAGTATCCTGCTTCCAGTATGGTATGGCGTGATGGACTTGCCGACTGGCAGCCGGCAACAGAAATTTCAGAACTCAGCAATCCGACTCCTGCGGCCGCACCACCACCGATGAGTGGCAATCTGGCCCATGAAATTGACTACAAGATCTTCGGCCATGAAATGCAGTTTGTGGAAATTGAACTCGACCCCCAGGAAAGCGTAGTTTCCGAAGCGGGAGCGATGATGTACATGTCTAACGATATCACTATGGATACCATTTTCGGAGACGGTTCCCAGCAATCACAATCCGGTGGATTTTTCGACAAGATGCTCGGTGCCGGAAAACGACTTATATCCGGGGAGGGGCTGTTTATCACCATGTTTACCCATAGTGGTCAGGGAAAAGGAAAAGTTGCCTTTGCCTCACCATATCCGGGTAAAATTATTCCCCTTGATTTGAAACAGTACAATGGAAGAATAATCTGTCAGAAAGATGCCTTTCTTTGTGCCGCAAAGGGTGTCTCCATTGGTGTTGCCTTCCAGAAGAAAATCGGAACCGCCCTCTTTGGCGGTGAAGGCTTTATTATGCAGCAACTTGATGGCGATGGCTTATCTTTCGTCCATGCAGGAGGCACCATAGTCGAAAAAGAACTCGCAGCAGGAGAAACCCTACGGGTGGATACCGGTTGTCTGGTGGCTCTTACTCAAACAGTAAATTATGATATAGAGTATGTCGGTAACGTTAAATCCGCAATTTTCGGTGGTGAAAGCTTCTTTTTTGCCACCCTGAGCGGACCCGGCCACGTCTGGCTGCAATCCCTTCCATTCTCACGTCTCGCTGGCCGTATTCACCAGGCCGCGCCACAGACAGGCGGACAGTCCGTTGGAGAGGGATCAGTGCTTGGCGGTATAGCCACGATGTTTGAAAAATAAAAGAACAACGGGAGAAGAGGTGGTATCACCTTTTCTCCCGCTGAGTATCCGTCCAAAAAGGGAATTGAATTAGCTCTGATCTTCGATAAAACTCCTGACTTCTGTGGAAATATCCAGCGTCTCGCCTAGTTCATCAAGCCAACTGCGTTCCTCTTCGGTATCCACCTCAATGGTTGCCACTGCCAGCATATACATGGTTTTTCTCATCGAAGGATCATCAACCCCCGCTGTCAACTCAGGAAGGGACTTTGGTCGATGAAGCTCATCAATTAGAAACATCTTTTCTTCTTGGTCAAGATCCGCCCCACGCAAATGATCAAGTATGGCTTTTTCTTCAGATTTATCAAGTGTACCATCGGCGTGAGCTGCAGCAATCATAACCTGGATAAGCCGTAAAGCCATCTCCTCTCCCTTTACTGATGGCACGGGAGGAGGATTTGCAGCGGCCTTCGTTGCTCCCGGCAGCGGCGGAGGTACTGCCCCTGATGTTTCAGGGATCGATGGAATTACTGGTGGAGCCGAGCTGGTCGTACCTTTCTTATCCTTTAATATTTCAAAGGCTCCAACGCCTAGCCCCACCACGGTCATCAAGCCCGCCCCTGAGGTCAGGGAATCAAAGAGACCGCTCTTCTTCTTGGAACCACCGCCACCAAGTGTTTCTTTAAGTATCTTTCCCAATAATTTTTCGGCATTAAACATCTACAATCCTCACTTTCTCTAATCTTTTGAAAAACTCGTCCCAGTTATAAACAGCCTTACCCCTTATACCCGGTATCCACAATCAGATCATCACCTCTTGCACTTTGAACAGCCAGCTGATCGCATCGTTCATTCAATGGATTCCCTGCATGCCCCTTAACCCAGTGAAAACTAATTTTCAGCCCCTCTGTTAAATCAAGAAGAGCCCCCCAGAGATCAGGATTAACAGCACGATTTCCATCGGATTTCAGCCAGCCCCGTTTACGCCATCCCTTCGCCCAGCCCTTACTGATTCCGTTCACCACATATTTCGAATCTGAAAAAAGAGCCACCGTTTCGCTGCGCGTTGGCAAGGCTTCGATTCCCTTAATGCAAGCCATAAGCTCCATTCGATTATTCGTCGTGTGCTGATACCCACCACTCAACTCCAGCGGTCCCTCCCGGAGAAGAAGTACTGCTCCATACCCACCCGGCCCTGGGTTATTAATTGCTCCACCATCGGTATAGATCTCAATGGAAGCATTAGATGCAGGTGCCGAATAGCTCTTTTCACTCTTCTTCTGTGGCTTTTTTTTCTGGGACCACTTGGGATCAGCCATCCAGCTCTTTGCCTCGGCACGGCTCACAAACCCTTTATATTTTGCCCCGCCATATCCCTTTACCTGGGCCTCAGCTTCGGGCCAAGAAGAATATATTCCCGGTTTTCTGCCATCTGCTACTGCATAAAATTTTTTTTTAGTCATGCCTTATCATTTCCTGAAAATAAAAAAACCGCCAGAAGCTATTGCCTCTGACGGTTTTATACAATACTCACCTGCCATTATCGCTATTTCGGGATCAATCGACACCGATGATAGTAACCTAATTAATCAGTGCAATCACAAAAAGACCAACAATAACAAATGCAAAAAACACTCCTACCTTAATACAAACCGAATGATCTTCTTCCGGCTTCTCGTGCCCATGTTCGTGTCCACTCATACCCACTCCTCCTGCTGAATTGAAAATAACCACTAGAATATGAGTATATGAACAATTTTAAGTCACTTTGTCGATCTCTTTATATGAATTATCCTCTTTCACCCAAAATTTTTCTGTTTATCGGCACATGCCACAACTCTAGGGCTTGTCCGAGAATAGACATTTCTTCTCAAATCGAGGTGTTTGAAACAATAAGCGCAGGCATACAGTTCCTATTCAGAGCATTATTTTTTCAAAATAACGAAGAGTTGGGGAGAAAGGACATTCTCGGACAGGCTCCTAGCCTGACTTGCACGTTCCCGTTGTCGTATCACTTTTCAGGGCGGTCATCACCGTGGAAAGCTCAATAAGAACCCCCAAGCCCTCTTGGACCTCCGGCCGCCTCATCGCAGCCATCATGCCAAAAACACCGCGTATCGGTTCAATTTGCTGAAAATCAACCTGCTGCATCTTAGCCCCCACACGCTCTGTCACCGTAAGTACTTGCTCAAATGCCTCAAAAACACCACGCTGTTTTAAACACTCAAGGCGTTCCACGACATCATTGAAAGCGAGTTTAGAAAGACCATCCGCATCTTTCTTCATCTCCATAATGGAACCGAGCATCTTCAAACCATCCGCAAGATTCCCCATATTTGCGATAAACTGTTTCAGTAGATCCTGCAGGTTTTCCGGTTCAAATCCCTGGAGAGTACCCTGCAGTTGCTCAACCAGTTCCTTAAATATTTCCTTGGAGAGGGGTTCAAAATCTTTCTTAAACTCCATAAATTTATTGAGCGAATTTAAAGCTTCTGAAATATTCTGGCTGGAGACCAGTGTTTTTCCCACCATTTCCCCGACATCTTCAAGCGCAAACCTGCGATCCAGGCCACTCATCTTGCCAATGGTACTGATCACCATATCGTTGATCAGCGGCTCCATCTCTTTTTTCAGCTCCACATAGGGCCGTATGGCCTGTTTTGCCTCACGCACCTCTAATGTGAGTTCATCGAGCCGGGCAAGGATTTTTTCTTCATTGGTCATAATCCCTCCCTTAATCCTGTACTTTTCCAGCAAGTGACATCTGTGCCTCAAGAGGCATTTCTTCACCACTTACCAGCTTATTCCAATAGACCCATTTAAACATCATCTTCCCCCAGTGATTTGCCTTAGATTCACCAAGTAGTGAAAATGGTCCCAAACCGGGTAGAGGGAATTTGCCTGGAAGTGGCTCATAGTCATAGTTAAAATCAATCAGTGCAGCCTTATCAAAACCTGTTTCAATAAAACAGTTTGCATGGCCGTCAAAATCTTCCTTCAACTCTTCTCCGTTAATTTCCCGTAAGAAATTTTCAACCATGACTTCAGCGGAAAAATGGGCAACGGACCCAGCCTTCGAAGTCGGCAGGGTGGTGGTATCACCAAGCACAAACATATTTTCATGATGTTCGGCCTTCAGGGTGTGATTATTTGTTTTCACGTAACCGATTTCATCCATGGCCACCCCGGATTTCACAAGAACACGGGCACCAACATTTGGCGGAATAGATACCAGCAGATCAAATTCAATCTCATCCCCTGCTGCCGAAATAATTTTCTTATTGGTACAATCCACTTCGGCAAGGTCATAATTAGCCGTAATATCAATTCTCTTACTTTCAATGAGTTGTGAGAAAAAAGCACTTGCCTTCGGTTTTGTAAAGGCCCCTGGAAGTGGCGTCACCAGCCTGATCTCAATATCATCGCGACAGCCGCGTTCCGTAAAATAGGCATCGGCCAAATAGACAAATTCAAGAGGGGCAACAGGACACTTAAAAGGGAATTCTGCAATGTTAAGAACTAGTTTCCCTGACTTGAACTCACGCATCGCTTTACTCAGATTCACCGCACCATCGAGAGTATAAAAATCAAAAGCTGTTTTCTGCCACCCTTCCATCAGCCCAGGAATCTCTTCAGGAGCAAGAGAAACTCCGGTACAGACGACGATCTTATCGTAGTCATAACTTCCAGCTGTGGTTTCGACCACCTGCTTTTCAGTGTCAATTCCAATGATTTCATCAATAACAAAATTCACATCACGCGCGATAAACTCACTACGGCTGCGAACAATATCTTCAGCCTTATAAATACCAAAGGGAATAAAAAGCAGCCCCGGCTGATACACGTGCTGATCATCCTTATCGATAATCGTAATAGACCACTCCGTCGTATCAAGTTTCTTTCGCAGCTTGTTTGCCACCATGGTTCCTGCACAACCCGCACCTAGAATCACCAACTTTTTCATACTCCAGCTCCCGTATAAGAAGTTCTTCTTATGTAGCTTTTTCATCTGAAAAAACTGCTTTTATGACACTGCCATACTCAATAGAAAGGTAACTTTAGCAGCACAGCACTACGCTCATATTAGCCTCTTCGAGTAGCATGAGTATGCTTCGGAGTCCAAAATAAACGAATTTGAAGCACGAAGTTTGCGCTTCCCTGCTAAACAGTTACAGTTCAGAATGAAGGGTAATTAGTTGCCCTCGCTGAATAATGACAAAGAAACAAATTAATCCATAGAATAATTTATTTTAAAGGATTATATCTAATAGTGGTTACTATTCACTAAGTCCATGCTATACCACCACGTGGTGACCAGTCAAGTGATATTACTAATCTATGGTCATTTTAGCTTCTAGCAAAATACTAACACAGCTCAGAGAAAGATTATACGCCCCATACTTTTTCAGTAGAAAACCATAACTATCTCAGCCGCAATATTCTACTGATGGAGGAAACACAAAGGAAGGCGGTACAAGAAAGGAATAGAGCAGAAGAGCTCTATTGCAAGGACAGCCGCATGAGCTCAAAACCATGCGAACATATCTAACAGCTACTTTGAATCTAAAAACCCAAACCTACTCCTGATACATATCCGATGTCGCATACATATCTTATCAATCTCTACAGATTAATTAATCAGCGGCTGGAGAGTATCAAAATGGAAAAATCAACTATGGACTTTAAGGGAAACTATCTCCAAGGGCGCTCGGAGAGTCTGGAAGGCTTTAAGCATTGTCTCAGCTACAATATGAGTGCACACTTCCATAACGTCTCAGGGGGAAATACTCAGGAAAATAGGGCAAAAAAAGAGCAGAACCAGAATGGTTCTACTCTTTAAAAACAAGGGGGGGGATTATGAATCAATTATTCTTTCTTCTTAATCGTAAACCTGCGATTCCAACCAAACCAGTGCCAAAAAGAAGCAAGGTTCCGGGTTCTGGTACCGGTGTTGTCCCCTCGGTCCAGAGACTGAAATGGGACAAACCATTTTTGGTCCAATCAGTAATATTCCACGCTATTTCATAGCTGCCTTCTCCCCATTTTGTGAGACCTGTCTCCTAGAGCCCAAAGCCATTTCCTGCCTTAATGCTGTACCAGAGTCGTCCAGTCCACTCAAACCCTACAGGTATTGTAACAATTCCTGTGCCACTGGTCGCATCCAGGATAGTCCCTTCCCAGGTAAACCAACTTGATTGAAAGAGGCTGTTAAATTCTTTAGGTACCAGCACTCCATCGTCTTCTTCAAATTTTCCAATTAGCAAAGTGTCAATATCTGTATGGTAGTACTCATCCAGCAGCCAATTTACAATTTCAGGAGAGTCCTGATGTGTCTGGTAGTCTTTGCCGTCAATCGACAGTTTTGAAGGGTCCAGCTCATTTCCAATACCTATCAAACTTGTTGCTGGATATGGATCAAGAAAAAGGGCGGCCTGAGCATTCAGTCCCGCAAAAAGAAATATCCATACCGACATAACTGTAAAGCAAATAACCATCATTCTTCTATCTTTTCTCATATTTGCCTCCCCTTTCAAAAAGGGCAACTCACCAGTATCTTTTATAACGCCATTTTATCAGAATATTTTTGAAAAATAATCGGTATAAATACCCATAATTAACAAAAAATATACAGATAACATTACCGGAATACCCAGATCTTTTTCAATTATTCTTACAATAACCGTTCCTAAGCATTTTAAAAATAGGCATAATGCTTATTCTCATTTTTGAGTTTTTCAAACTGCCAATTCCGTAATAATTACTTCAAGATTAGTGATACCGAATTTTTAACTTATGAAGAAAAACTGAAGCTCAAGGTCCAGTACTGGAGCTCGACTTTCCCAAAGTAGACATTGTGTTCGAATACATTCCTTGTTTCTTGTATACTGTGAACAATGAAGTGGTACTTCCCACAGGCTTACGCTACTGCATCAATCATTGTCAATTTACTGATGTTTATCGTTTTTTTCTCTTGGTCAGTGGACGAACTCTGTTGCACCAATTTCCTCCCCTCTCCACGCATGCGGTTTGAGTACCAAACGTAAAAATGCACAAGCTGAGTCCCCTTTTCCAGAATATGCTGGGTGATATCTGCGATAAATTCATCAGCCGACTGATTAGATTTGAGTGGAAGAAAGCAACCTAATTTGAAAGTATCCTTAGTTTTGTCTTGAATGCTTTAATACAATCCGCCGTATTCCCTCATGGGATAGGTGCAGATCGTGCTTCTCCTTCATAATAATTGCAATATCACGGTAAGACCAGCGATCAGCTTTCAACTCAATCATTTTATCTATAAAACCCTGCTGTTTTAAATCTTTATGCAACTTGCCATCCTCTCCAACCAACCAACCGAAAGGAACTGGTCCACCTATATACTTTCCATCTTTTTTAAGCCTGGCTTTACCAGCACGAATAGCTGCTCCATGGGTTCCTCCATCTCCTACAGAAAGTGCCTCACAAAGCTGATACACAATTGAAGCAATCCCTTGAGAACTGATCAATTTCCTTTGAGTTGGTAAAGTAACATTTCCATCAAGATCCTGACAATACAAGGAAATATTTTTTTCTTTCAGCATCTCAATTAGAGATAAGGCAGATTTAGGGCTCCCAAAGATCCATTTTGCCTGCATTACCAAAATGGTATCACCACTCTGGACATGGTCTAACATTCGTGCCCCTTCGGTTCTTTCTTGGAATGGTACGGCCGCTGAATACGATTCTTCAACCAATAGCTCGTCACAGCTCAAATTTAGCCCATCCGCATAAGCTTCTAATACATGACGCTGTAGCTCAAGGGAAATCAGTGCTGTACGATCTGCATCTAAAAACACATATCCGATGGTTGTCATCCTTCCTCCTGATTAAATATATAGCCACAAAATGACACAATTACTTTTGATTGGTGGCACAATGCGGACATTTCTTTTTGTACATGGCAATATGCCAATTATTTTTTGTATAGTTGTCTCCCAGTTCGTTTTTTTTTGTTCTTCTTCTACCAGATCAGGGAAACTCACTCATAAGTGTCTTTATTTTAATATTATTTTCAGACACTTAAATCCAAACAGTTTTCAGCAAGCAGCATATTTTTTATTTCCAAACCACGTTTTTTGGGGAAATCAGTACAGTCACATAAAAGTTCATTAGCCACGAGCGACACAGTAGCATTGTTTTTGTGACGGTTTGCCACCCTCCTTACAGTATACTTTCCTATTCGTCAATTGTATATTTATTTATTGACAACCTAAAGAGACAAAAGATCAGCGACTCCCGAAGCAAGTCTCATTGTAGTTTGAAAGCGGGTGTGTAGGCCATGAGATTTAGCAATATACTGTTTTTAACAGAATTTGATCAAGTTGTCGGTTCCGGACAATGAAAAATGCTAC
>Ga0307988_1000563_pt1 | contig 25318 bp, 22 predicted proteins | sample EllFjometagen183_FD_203166 | JGI IMG/M metagenome (GOLD analysis project Ga0307988, IMG submission 203166) | Marine microbial communities from Ellis Fjord, Antarctic Ocean - #183 | ecosystem: Environmental > Aquatic > Marine > Unclassified | place: Southern Ocean | collected 2014-10-08 | reverse complement strand
ATTACCCTGCTAGTGAAGCTGCAGAAGTATTGAGAGACCTTCTAGGCAAAGATTCTTCGCGTTACTCAGAAAGACTATTTAGAATCGGTTCTGCATTTCCTATATTCACAAACTCAATGAGATTTTTCAGACATACATTTCTAAGACCTAAGAGACCAATTCTGGTCACCATAATTTTGGTGGGCTTAGGATTATCTACGCTCTTTGGCCAAAATGATATCAGCATACGGGGGCAGGTGATTGATGGGAAAACCAGCATGGTCCTTCCGGGTGTAAATATTCAAATCCAACGCAACTCAGTAGGGACAACTTCAGATCTGGATGGGCTTTTCCAATTCAAGGATTTACCATCGGGCAGCTATCAGATCACTTTTTCAATGATGGGATACGCGCCCTACACGAGCAAAGATGTTAGGGTCACCCAAGGGATTCCTGTAGAATTGATGATAGAGTTAAAGCTAAATAATTTAGCATCCCCCCAGGTTGTTGTCACATCAAGTCGAAAAGCTCAGGATATTTTGGAATCACCTTTCTCTGTCTCTGCTATTGGAAGACGAGAAATTCAGGCCAAAGCTGTGATCAAGATGGTAGATATTCTCAGCTACGAATCAGGCGTCTCTACCATCAAGGGGCAACTGAATATTCGAGGGGCATCTGGTTACTCACTGGGCGCAGGTAGTCGGTCATTACTGCTGATTGATGGTATTCCCATGATGGGGAGTGCCGGTGGAAATGTGACCTGGGCAACGGTCCCTACTTCAGAGGTGGACCGGGTTGAAGTGGTTAAATCCGGTGGTTCAGCCATGTATGGTTCCAGCGCCATGGGAGGTGTGGTAAATATTATCACCCGCAATGTACCTCCTGAAGCGGAAACCAGAATCTCAACTCAGGTTGGATTGTATAGTGAGCCGAGATTGGATCAATGGAAGTGGCGGGAGTCTCGAGGCATATTATACAATTCAGAGATATCTCATTCTCAAAGGCTTGGCGATCATTCAGCCTGGATTCGGATTCAGAAGCGGCGGGATGATGGGTTCATGGAGTTGAATTGGGAGGAAGCCCTCAATGTATCTGGAAAATTAAAACTGAATTTTGGCAATGCCCATAGCGCAGCCCTTTTTGTAAATGTGTTGGATGACAAGAATGGCTTATTGTCTACCTGGAAAAGTCCTGCTGATCCCTTTGAAGCGCCTGTCGGTTCTCACAATGATTATAGTGATGGCGTGAAAACAGTCATTAACGGACATTACAATTATGTATTCTCCCCCGACTTGGCATTTAAAGTACGTGGTAGCGGATATTGGAATTCCTGGGAAAGTTTTGGAGCCGATCCAGGTTATTCAAATGAGTCTCGCTATTTTGGTGAGTTACAGACCAGTCGAAACTGGACAAAAAAATTAAGTAGTGTCGCAGGATTATCCACCCAACAAAATGGTGTTGAAGCTCAGATCTTTGGAGAGCATGAAAGTCATTCTTTGGCTGCCTACGTGTTGACCCAACAGAAAATTTCCCAGCTTACTTTTTCAATGGGAGGGCGTTGGGAAACCTATGCCGTAGATGGTGATCGCCTTGATCAAGTGTTTTCCCCTCAACTCGCTATCAACTGGAAGCCGGTCTCCTGGATGGGCCTGCGGATTTCAACAGGCAAGGGGTTTCGGGTGCCCACCGTGGCTGAAATGTTCACCCGCGCTAGACGTAGTATCTTTGTTGTAGAACCGAACCCGGACCTTATATCTGAAACCAGTGTCAGTAGGGAATTAGGTGCCACCCTTTTGGTAGGACAGTTAGGTAAGCTAGATTTGATCAAGCTGGATATGGCAATCTTTCACAATAAGTTTGACAATCTGATAGAACCTGTGCCCGATAGCCTGGCAATCATTCATTTTCAAAATATCTCTGATGCCCGAATTTTGGGTATGGATATTGGCTTAGGGTTAAGCCTCTACGACAATTTTATTGATTTTAAAACAGCCTATACCTGGCTAGATCCGGTCGAATTAAATGAGGCAGGTGAGGTGATGGACACCCTTTCCTATCGTTACCGTCATCATTGGGTGAGTACGGTTGGTGTGCACCTTTGGGATATTGATGCATCTGTGGAATATAGATATGCCAGCAAACTTGAAAGTGTCGAGCTTTTCTCGGAAAATTTGCTTACCGGGCAAGATAAACAAGTTCCAATACACATCTGGAATGCTGGACTGGGAACCTCCTATCAAGACTGGAATTTTCTGTTCCGGGTCGAAAACATCTTCCAGTATTACTATACTCAACTTGAACAGAACATGGAAGAAGAACGCGTCTTCACCCTTACTGTGGAGCGACAGCTATGATGTACAAGAAGAGCCGGGTTATTAAAAATATACTCTCGCAGAGAACGCAAAGAGAATATCGAAAATGAACACAGTGATAACCATAGTATCATCCTCATCTGGTTTACTTAGGAATGGTTTACTTGGGTTGTTTGTCATAGCTATGGTAGTGATTATTTCTTGTACCGACCCTGGGGGGTTGGAAGCCGTGGCTGGCATGGAAGGCACTGTTCTTTTTGAAAAAGCCTGGCCTGATTCTTTGGCCGGCGCTGTTATTGTTGCTTTTGATGTCGAGCTTAATTTGGACAGTCTCGATATTGATGGATATTCTGTCATGGACCACTTTATAACCTTTGGATCGCCTCTTGAACCAGGTCTGGAAGAAGCAAATTATTTTATTCAATTGTATCCTGGGGATTATATGGTCATGATCATTGGTCTCTTGGTTGATCCAGCAAGATTGCTTACCAATGAGGAAATGTTTCAAAACATTCAAAATTATATTGTCATCCCCGAAAATTCAGCACCGCGAGGTATTCGAATTATTGAAAAGTCCGTAAACGAACAGACCGACTGGTATGTTGAGTTTTAGATCGATTTCAACGAAATTAAAGGGTCCTGGTGACCTGATATTTTGATTTGCTATAGTGAAAAGTGCCTCTATTTTACTTGATCACAAATTACAGATACGGATAGTCATAGAAGAGATCTGTATTTAGTTCAATAAACAAGGAGAAAAAAGAATGAGTAAGTTACTTCGTCTATTACCTCTACTACTGATTGTAAGTTTTGTATTCGGTGGCGGAATGGTAGAGAACACAAACCAGAGTGCCGAGTTTACCCGCATGCTGGCTAGAAATGCATCTACAGATCTTGATGCTGCATTTTTTAACCCCGCTGGTTTAACCAAACTGGACAATGGTTTTCATTTGTATCTGAGTAATCAGACTATTGATCAGACGAGAACAATTACAAGTGATGTTCCTTTCTTGCACAGTGATCAATTTGATGGAACTACTTTTGCCCCAGCATTCCCTAACCTTTACTTCGCTTATAAAATGGACAAGCTCGTTCTTTCTGGTGGTTTTGTTCCTATTGGCGGCGGCGGTAGTGCTATATTTGAAGACGGCCTACCTTCTTTTGAAGCACCTGTTTCAGCAATTAGTGCTGGTCTTTCAGCTTCAGGTATCCCAACGACTGACTATAGCCTTGATATCGATTTTGATGGTTCTTCAACTTATTTGGGTGGCCAGTTCTCTGCATCCTATGCGATCAATGACATGATTTCTGTCTCTGCTGGTGTACGTTACATTAGTGCTGCAAACAGTTATGTTGGATACTTACGTGACATCAAAATTAACCCCACTTACGCCGCTGTTGGTGCTGATGGTTCATTAATCTCAGCTACAGATTTCTTTACAAATATGGCTGCTTTGTTGAATGGTGGATCAGCTCAAGCCGCTGCCGCAGCGACGCAAGCTACTGCAGCAGCCGATGGTTTGAATGCAGGTATTGATGCTGGATCATTTCTTGGTACGACAGCTCTTGCTGATATTGATCTTGATGGAGCCCTCACTGCAGGGTTGCAAGCCTTTGGAATTGATCCAACTGGATATTCCGTTGACAATGCTATCTTAGCATATTCTGGTGCTGCAACTACAGCTACTGCTACTGCAGCTGGTTACACAGCACAAGCAAATGATATGACCGAGAACGCTGCCAAGACTGAAGATGTTGAAGTTGATGCAGATCAGACCGGTTCCGGTTTTGCTCCTATCCTTGGCTTGAATATTAGCTTAATGGACAAATTGAATATTGGTATTCGCTACGAAGGTCAGGCTGCACTTGAATTGACCAATGAAACCACTGTTGATGGTTCAGGTCTTTTCCCTGATGGCGCTGTAACCAATGCTGATATGCCAGCTATGCTTGGAATCGGTGTTTCTTATCTCGTGATGCCTTCCTTGAATATTGCTTTTGATTACAACATGTATTTCAATGAAGATGTCAACTGGGATGGAAAAGAAGCTAATGTTGAAAATGGTAGCGAAATTGCTGTTGGTGCCGAATTTGCCCTTAGCGAATCACTTCTCTTGAGTGGTGGTCTCCTGATGGCAACCAGTGGTGCTTTAGAAGCATATCAGACAGACTTAGGTTATAGTCTGAATACAACTACTTATGGTTTGGGTGCCAAGTATACCTTGAATCCTAAGATGGCCATTACTGTTGGTTTTTCCAGTACCGATTATGAAGATGGATCAAAGTCAGGCGTTATTTATGCTGCTGATGTTGATGCAATCACTGGCGTTGTTACACCTACGCTCACTGGCAATGAGACTTATGACAAGACTGCTGTTGTCTTTGCAATAGGTCTACAGAAGAGCTTCTAAGCTTTAAAGATATGTTTAATAAAAAGGCCGCTTCTGCGGCCTTTTTATTCTCTAGGAGTTTACCCTTATGATGAATTTACCAAAAGTTGTGATAGCCACGGTATTATTAGGAGTCCTTTTTAGTGCATGTGAAGATGAGGCAATCGATGGAATAATGCTTCCTTTAGCAGGCACATATACACTCAACGAAATGACAATTAATGTAGAAGCCACCACGCTAAACGATACATCGGTCCATTTTTTAGTAACGCAAAATGGAATGGATTCTGTTCAACTCGATGCAGGCACATCTGCAGTAAATTTATCCGATCATTATACTGACCAGGATACAAACCCTATAGGTGGGGTAATCACACTTAATAATGATGGCAGCGCCAGCTTAACCGGTGGTTTGCCGGTAAATGTTGGAAGTGGATGTCAACCGATACTTACCATTTTAGAGTTAAGCTCAGATGGCTCCTGGCAAGCAGATACCTCATCTGGAACCTTTTCAATTGATCTGGTTTACGATGCATTAGATATTGATGGTGGCTACATTCTAAATGGTGACCAGTTAGAAGTGCGCTATCTCAGTATCGAAGAGAATGATGAACGAGTAATCAGCAAAATAGATTACGAGGGTGTTGAGGTTGGCATTGTACCCATGTGTATTCCCGTTTCCAGTATTACTGAGCGGGTAATGAAGCTTACGCTTAACTGAAATATTTAATTTGGGTATCATATCAACCAAGCAACGGCTTGAGCCCTTGTCTGGTGTAAGCATAAATTTTCATTATGGGGTATAATTTGATAGAATTCCCCTCCCAAACCCGTATCCGGTATAAACTCCGTAAAAAATTATCAACAAAACAGGTCGTCACGGATCTGATTTATCGCCATGCCTTTGCCCGGGATGCTGGTTTTTATCGTCTATTACCTCGTTTGGTTGTAAAAGCGCAATCCGTTCAAGATATTTCAAATATTTTTAAACTTGCCAACCAACACAGCCGTTCCATCACATTCAGAGCTGGGGGAACCAGCCTCTCTGGTCAGGCTATTTCTGATGATCTACTGGTTGAGGTGAAGCAGGGGTGGCGAGAACTAGAAATCCTGGATGAAGGCCGCCAGATTAAGTTACAACCTGCCGTTGTAGCAGCAAAAGCCAATCAACATCTTGAACCCTTGGGTTACCGTATTGGCCCTGACCCAGGTTCAATTCGCGCTGCATTAATCGGGGGTATTGTTGCCAATAATGCCAGTGGTATTGGCTCTGGAATTCATGCAAATAGTTATCAGACACTAGCTGGTATGGAAATGGTGTTAGCCAATGGCCTGGTTCTGGACACAATGCGGCCGCGAGATCATGACAAACTTGAGACTCAGGCACCCAAAATCCACCAAGCATTGATTCGATTGCGGGACTCGATTCTCAGTAATCCTGATCTTAAACAAAAAATCCGTAACAAGTATAAACTCAAAAACACCATGGGTTATAGCCTGAACAGTTTTCTGGATTATGATAAGCCTCTCGATATCCTGGCTCATCTTATGGTTGGATCAGAAGGTACGCTGGGGTTTATCTCCAGCATTACTTACAATACGGTGCCTTTGCAAAGTCATAAAGCGACAACTCTTCTGTTGGTTAAATCTCTGACAGAAGCTGCCAAGCTGGTACCCAAATTGAAGCGTGTTGGAAGCTATGCCTTGGAGATTATGGATGATGCTGCCATAAGAGCCATTCAACATATTCCTGGCCTCCCTGATCAAATTGGCAGAGGTATCAAAGATGGCATGGCTGCACTTTTGGTGGAGTTTCAATCCAATGATTCCAGCGCACTTAAGAAAATGGTAAAAGCTGCTAAAGCTATCATTCAAGAAAAACAGCCTGAAGCGCACCCTCTATTTTTCGATGATCCTGTCCAAAGGGATAAATTGTGGAAGGCTCGGCGCGAATTAGGTCCGATCCATGCCGCCACCCGTCCAAGTGGGACAACCGTCCTCAGTGAAGATGTCTGCTTCAAAGTCAAGGACTTGAGTCGAGCCATCAAGGACCTCAAGTTTTTATTCAAACACTATCGTTATGATGATGCCGTTATTTTTGGACATGCTGGAGATGGGAATCTTCATTTTAAGCTGAGCCTGGACTTTTCTGAGGCGCGAGAGCTGCAGAAATATGGCGAATTTATGCTGGACCTCGTCGAGCTCGTTACTGAAAAATATGATGGTTCATTGAAGGCGGAACACGGCACCGGTCGCAATATGGCCCCTTTTGTAGAGCGGGAATGGGGCAGTGAAGCCTATTCCATAATGGAAGAGATAAAACAGGTATTGGATCCTGTGGGTATTCTTAATCCAGGTGTCATGATCAGTCGAGATGATCAAATTCATTTGAAACATATTAAACCCATCCCCCTGGTTGATCCATTGATTGATAAATGTATCGAGTGTGGGCTTTGTGAACCCTGGTGCCCCTCTGCCGACCTCACACTATCTCCTCGTCAAAGAATTAATGTACTGCGTGAGATTGAAACTCTGGAAAGCGAAGGTATCCAGGAGCGCCAGATTAAAAAGCTTCAACACGCGTTCCAATATGCTGGTCTTGACACATGTGCCACAGATGGTCTTTGCGGGTTAAGCTGCCCAGTTGATATTGATACCGGCCTGTTGATGAAACAAATGCGAAGTGACAACCGAAGTGTTTTTGGTCAAGCATTTGCCCGCAAGTTGGGTAAGCATTTCTCCATCACAACTGCCGGGTTGAGAATAGGACTTAGATTATTATCTCCTGCCAGATATGCACTTAATTCTACCAGGGTAAGTCGTGGTTTTAAAATATTGGCAAAGATAAGCCATGGATTTGTACCCGCTTTGAATAATCACCTTAAAGCTGCCAGCGGAAAATTGCCACATTTTTTAGATGATGGTGCTGCTCAAGTTATTTATTTCCCATCCTGTTTAAATCGAACGTTAGGTAAGCCAGACCCAAACAAATTATCTGTCCCTGAGACTTTTGCAGAAGTTCTTAAAGAAGCTGGTATCAAGCTGGAGTATCCTAAAAAACTAAATGATCTTTGTTGTGGTTTGAGCTTCAGTTCAAAGGGCTTTTCAGAGGCAGCACTTGAAGCTGCAATACAAACGACAGAAATGTTGTGGATCAGTTCGCATGAAGGGAAATTACCCATTGTTATGGATACCAGTCCCTGTTCAAACCATCTAAAAAACTATGATCAAGTACTCTCTGGTGTTCATCTAGCCCGATGGCGATCCCTAATAATCCTAGATATGGTGGAGTATCTCCATGATGACGTTTTGGATAAGCTTAGCCTGCAGGTTGCTCAGGAGAAAGTCGTGCTACACGCAACCTGCTCTACGCGGCGGATGGGGATGGATCAAAAAATGGAATCTATTGCGCGACGTTGTGCCAGTGAAGTGATTGTACCTGTTAACACTGGGTGTTGTGCCTTTGCCGGCGATCGAGGTCTACTGGTACCTGAACTTACCGATTCTGCAACAACTGCTGAAGCAAAAGAGGTCATCCAAGCCAAGGCCGATGGCCACTATTCAACAAGTCGTACCTGTGAGATAGGGATGAGTTTGGCCACGGATAAGAGTTATCAGTCCTTGATCTACTTGGTCCACAAAGCCATGATCAAATCAAGATAAGTTTTGTTGAATTTCCACTGGAAGGTTCTTGATGGCTGGTACTCAATTCGTAGTATTAGGTAATAACTTGATACTTGGAATAGAGAGTCTTTAACCTTAATACCCAAAATTATGTATAACCTGATCTTCAATAAACATATAAATCGGTCTGCTTTTAGAAGATATTTGAGCTTCATTTTTGTTTTATTATTTAATATCATTCAAATATTTGGTCAGGATGCCCGAGTAAAAATTCGCTCATTGAGCATAGAAGACGGACTCTCTTCTCACAATATCAGCTGTGTAACCCAAGATGAGATCGGCTATTTGTGGGTTGGGACAGATGATGGCCTTCATCGTTATGATGGTGTCAATTTTCAAGTATATCGCAATGACCCCGGTGATTCACTTTCTATCTCTGACACGAGGGTTTCAACATTGTTGGCAACGAGTGTCAATCGGGTCCCAGAATTATGGATAGGTACACGAAATGGGCTAAACCACCTTAATCTACAAACCGGTGTCTTTACGAATTATTTCCATATCCCAGACAACCCGACCTCACTCAGTAATGCCATTGTGACATCTCTGGCGATAGATGATAATGGTGCCTTATGGGTGGGTACTGAAAATGGGTTAAATTTACTTCCTCTGGAAAACCGAGAAGCTGGGAGTTTTCTAAGGTTCTTGCATGCAGATCAAACGGAGGGAAGCAACGGAAATTTTATTCGACGAATCATACCTGGCCCTGCAGTTGGTCCTCAGCGACAATTGTGGGTGGGTACACGCGATGGGTTAAAGAGCATTAGTTATTTTGAGAATGGTGACTGTAAGGTTTCAGATTATGATTTTGGGACCAGAAAATTAACAGCAAACAATAATGATATTCGGGCGCTCTTTATTGAGAATTTAAATTCGGGTGCTTTTCTATATGTCGGGACAGAGGCAGGAGAACTTTTTAGACTTAATATTTTCCAACTTGAAACTGAACCACAAAAACTCTGGAAATTTAAGAGTTTTATTCGAGATATTTTAATCGATGAGTATGAGAGAATATGGGTGGCCACGTATGGTGGAGGTCTCTTTGGATTATCTATGCAAGGTGACCAACTAACCGAAACAACCTCATTTGAGGGTCACCCGGAATTAAAAAACAGCTTAAGTAATTCACACCTCTCAGATATCGATATGGATATGTCAGGAATCTTGTGGGTGGCCACGGATAATGGCCTAAATGCGGTCTTAGAACCCGTTCATGGATTCTCTGTTTTTACCCACAAACCAGGTGAACCCAAGTCCTTGTCAGGTGCAGGAATTCGATCAATTTATGAGGATTCATTTGGCCTTTTATGGGTAGGTACTGTTGCCAATGGCCTCACGCGGATCAATCGAAAAACGGGTGAGTATAAGTATTTTATTCACGATCCCGAACGCCCGCAATCTTTAAGTACAAATTCAATAACAACCATTTTAGAGGACAATATTGGCGCCCTGTGGTTTGGGACTTGGGAAGGCGGTTTATTAAGACTCAATTCTGATGGGGAAACATTTACACAATACCAACATGACACAGCCAACCCCCAAAGTATAGCTCATAATATTGTACAAGGCCTGATTGAAGATCGTCAGGGCAGGATTTGGATTAATACGGGAAATGGTTTGAGTCGATATGATCGTCCAACCAATTCATTTATTAATTATGTTCATGATCCTGACAATCCTGAAAGTATATCGAGTGGGGATCTGCAGTCCAAAGCGATTTACCTGGATCCAAACAATCGGCTCTGGTTAGGATCCTATGGTGGGGGACTCAACTCACTTGATTTAAAGCAACCTGAAAATTTGAATCCACTCACCGCCAGATTTAAACATTTTCGCCATTCTGCAGAGAATGATCAAAGCATTAGTAGTGATTTGGTAATCTCCCTGGCTGGTAGTCAATTTCAGGATAAAGATATCCTCTGGGTTGGCACTTTCAATGCTGGGTTGACCAGGATGGAACTTGAAATGGATGGTACTCTAGAAAAATACACATACAAGCACTTTACAGAGAGTGATGGATTGTCTGATGATGTGATCTTTGGAATAGAGGAAGATCGTCGACATGATCTATGGCTGAGCACTGGGGAAGGGCTGTCCCGATTAGCACCAGAGTCAGAACATTTTACGAATTACTATGTAGAAGATGGTCTCCCAGCCAATGGCTTTTTTTGGGGAGCTAGTTATCAGTCAGCAACGGGAGAGTTATTTTTTGGCGGGACTGATGGACTGATTCACTTTTATCCAGATGGAATTTTAGGGCGACAACTCGTCCCGCCTAAAATTTCAATTACAAATGTAAAATTGATGAACAAATCATTCAGTGATCGTCCAAGAGATTATAATGGGACTGTGCTTAAGTTTGACTATAGTCAAAACCTGCTAACCATTGATTGGGCTTTATTTGATTTTATCAACCCCGTTAAGAATCACTATGAGTATCGACTGGATGGATTGCAAGATGAGTGGGTCTCTGCGGGGAATAAAACATCAGCAACATTTACCAATCTTCCTGGAGGATCTTATACCTTTATTGCCAGGGGGACTAACTACAATGGAGCCATGGTTCGTCAGAATGCACAACTATCATTCCATGTAAAACCACCTTTTTGGCAGACTTTAATCTTTAGAATAGCTCTGTTTTTTGTTTTTGTCATTAGTGTGTATGTGCTGGTCAGGATGAGAACTAAAATGATTGCTGACCGGAATAAAAACCTGCATGAAACCAATGAAGCGTTGAATGTGCTCATTAAGGAACGTGAAGCGGCAGAAGAGATAACGCGACACTCTTTGGAAGAGAAAGAGGTTCTGCTCAGGGAAATATATCACCGGACAAAAAACAATATGTCTGTTATAATTTCCATGTTGAATTTACAGGCAGTCACCATTGAAGAACCTGAGGTCGTTGAAATGTTCGATGATATCAAAGGTCGAATTTATGCCATGTCCTTGGTTCATGAACAATTGATGAGAACCCAGGATCTTTCGGTGATTGATTTGGATGGCTATGTTCGCCAGCTGGTCAATAATTTGTTGCGTGGCTATCGCTTGGTCGGTAGTCGGATAACTACCAGAATCTCAATAAATTCAGTTAAGGTTTCGATTGATACAGCAGTACCTCTTGGGTTGGTAATCAATGAGATTATTACCAATTCCTTGAAATATGCTTTCCCCGATGAACGGAGGGGTGAAATTTCAATTAATGCCCATTTTAAGGATGATCAATTGCTCCTCAAAATAGCGGATAATGGGGTGGGGTTTGTCCCGAAGAAGAGGACCGATAAGAAGAAATCTTTAGGAACCCGAATTATTCATTCTGTGGTCAAGGATCAATTGGGTGGTGAGCTTTTGATCAAAAGTGATGCAGGGACGAGTTACGAAATTCTACTCAGAGATATTGAAATTATACGCAGGGTATAGAGTCATCCCGTACGGTTGTCAGTTTGGTTATCTAACCAATACGTTTTCCTGATTCAAGTTCAAAAAAATGAAAATCTTCTGGTTGAGCAAATAGGTTTAAAGCTTCACCTGTTTTGCGCGGTGAGTTATCTGGTACACGGGCGATAAATGTATCTTTCCCAGTCGTACAGTATAGATAGGATTCATTTCCCATGAGTTCGCTCACCTCCAGTGTCGCTGGGATGGTGTTCTCTCCGTTCTCTAGCTTGAGGTGTTCTGGGCGAATACCCAGATGAATTTTATGACCTTCTAGCGAGTCTAAGACATCAGTGTGTATTTCATCGATGGGAAAAGTGAATTTTTCATTTACTAATGAATCTTTTTGAACTTCCACTTCAAAGAAATTCATGGCAGGTGATCCAATAAAGCTTCCTACAAAATGATTATCGGGTCTGTTGTATATTTTCAGTGGTTCTTCGGCCTGCATGATATGACCATCCTTCATTACGACGATACGGTCACCCATAGTCATGGCTTCTACCTGGTCATGAGTCACATAAATCATGGTTGTCTTCAGTCGAGCATGTAGTTTTTTAATCTCGGTTCTCATCTGAACACGTAACTTAGCATCCAGATTGGAAAGGGGTTCATCAAACAGAAAAACAGAGGGTTTGCGGACAATAGCACGACCTACAGCGACACGCTGGCGTTGACCCCCAGAGAGTTCTTTGGGGCGACGATAGAGATAGTCCTGGACGCTTAGGATTTCGGCAGCCTCATCTACTCGTGCTTTGATTTCTTCCTCAGAATACTTTCGCAAGCGTAGACCAAAGGCCATGTTCTCAAAAACATTCATGTGAGGATAGAGAGCATAGTTTTGAAACACCATGGCGATATCTCTATTTTTGGGCTCGACATCATTTACGCGGGTATCACCGATAAAAACATCACCACCACTGGCTTCTTCTAGGCCAGCAACGATTCGTAGGGTTGTGGATTTGCCACAGCCAGAAGGACCAACAAGGACGGCAAATTCGCCATCTTGTATTTCAAGATTGATACTGTGCAGGACCTGAGTCTCCCCATAAGATTTATCCAGGTTTTTAAGTGTGACTTGAGCCATTTCAGGTTCCTTTCAAGAAAATTAAATGCACCAACTTATATCGCCTTGGCCTTCCCGGATAACTGTTGGACCATCGTCGTTCGTCATGTCTATGACAGAAGAGAGGCCTGCCCAGGTTGGTCCTGAATCGAGAATAAGATCAACTTTTCCCTCATAAAACTCAGAGAATTCTTGGGGATCGCTAGCAAAACTTTGTTCACTAATATTAACGCTTGTCGAAATAATGGGGTTCCCTAAAGCCTCCACGATGGCCAGTGTGAGAGCGTGATCTGGGATTCTGATCCCCACGGTTTTTTGTTTCGAGATGAGCACTTTAGGTGCTTCCCGAGTTCCTGGTAGAATGAATGTATAGGGTCCAGGTAGATACCTTCGTAGATCACGGTAATTGCTGGTAGATATTTTTGCATATCTGGAGATATCTTTGATATCAGAACAAATAAAACTAAGCGGTTTCTGCTTTTCAATGCCCTTAATTCGATAGATTTTCTCTACAGCGGATTTTTTTGATATATCACAGCCTATTCCATAAACTGTATCCGTAGGATAAATAATTAAGCCACCATTTTGTAAAATAGTAACAGCTTGTTCTACAGCTCGAACATTCAAAGTGTTGCCGTGTAGCTCAATTCTCATTGGTTTAGAAAATCCTTTATCAGCGCCATGCTTTCCTCTGGTTTCTCAAAGGGGAAAAGATGTCCTCCTTCAACACCGTTAACAACATGATTCCTGCTCGTGTTTTTTAGTCTTTGAACGCCACGCTTATCTACAGTATCCGAGTGATTACCAATTAGGAATAGACTGGGTACCTGCAATTTCTTTGGAAATTTCCATGCATTGAGAGGTAATGATTGATAGATACTTGATTCCAACTGTGGAGCACATGAGAGTTGCCATTCACCACTATCCAGAGGATGGAGACAGTGATCGACATAGCCCTCTAAAAATTGGGGCTGCCAGCGTGAAAAAACCTGCTTACTTGAAAAATGATCAAGAGCAGCTTGCCGAGATGAGAACAATGATTTCCTGCGGTTGGCTGCTTTGGCTAATGGAATAAGGTGGGTCAGTGAGGTGAAATGGAGCCCCCGAATAATCCAGAGCAGACTCTTAGGTAGTAGAACGGGGTCTAAGAAAATAGTTTTTGAGAACCAGTTGGGGCGCTTTATCGCCATGAGCATGATAACTACTCCGCCGATAGAGTGTCCCATTCCGATAAATGGCATCGGAAGTTTAATCCGCTCGAGATGTTTGATGTAATAATCTGCGAGATTCTCCCAACTTTGAACCCGCCCTGTCCAGTGTGAGTTTCCATGACCAGGAAGGTCTGGTGCCCAAACTTCATAATTGTTGTATAGGGGTTCCAGTAGGGAGCCATACATCCCTGCAGAATAGCTGTTTGCATGTAAGAATAACAGGGTCCCCTTTTTCAGAACGCCTTGTTTATGCATGGGTATATCTTTAGGAAATGGTGTTCTCATTGATACAAAATAAGGTGAATGGTGGCCTTGGGAAGTGAAAAGAGTCTTTAGGTTATTTGATTTGGGACGTCTGAGAGCTTGATCTATCAGAAATCCACCATTGGCTATATATGTTGTAGGGCTAAATTGTAACAATGAACATCAGAATCCACATAGCATTGTTTTCCTTAATTCTACTGGCTGTAACAGTTGTCTCCTGTGAAGAAATAAACCAAGAGACCGAACCTGAGAATCCCTGGGTCTTTTCTTTGAGTGATCCAGCCGATACCACGCTTGGAGGAGATACCTTTGCAATCAAGATCCAAAGTTATGCCTTGGTGGATCGTGAAAATGCTATTATGGAAGAGCTTCTGATTGGCAACCTACCTGGTTTTTTAAGACAGCCTGTACCTGTCCATACATCAGATATAATCCAAGATAGTCTCTATGAACTGACCTTTTATGTTATGCCAGATTACTTATCGATTGGAAATAATAACGATTACTTTCTCATGCCTATGACCCCCATTCTCGCTCAAAAAATCATGGATCAAATCAAAGGAATTTTACCAACTCGGAAAATGGTTGATCTAATTTGGGGAGCATCAGTCGTAAAGTTAGAACCCATACCGATTGCCCCCAGCTCGGCCATGACCACGATGCCCGTCTTTGATCAACACAACAATATGGTCCAATACTATCGTAATAATCTGTTGGACATTAATCCGCTGGGTGATTTGGTGAGCGGACATAAAAAGGATGTTATTCTTTCTAATCGAATAGCTGCAGATCTTTCGAAGGTGGTGATTTACGGTTGGCACTATCCCCATGGAACAGCTATTCAGCCCTTATACTCTAGTCATGTGAATTGGTATGCAGACTATAGCCATGGTATCCGTCCGGTGCTCTCCATTTGCCAGGTTAATGATACAACCATGCACATATCCGACATTCTAGAAGATCCTATTCTATACAAGCTTCTTAGTGATGAGACAGGACCGATGGAAGTGACCCGCTATGACACTTTCAGGTCAAATTATCCTTAATCCATACCCCCTAACTAATAAAACAACCCCTCAACGTCGCAAATAACCGATAGTGTCATTTCTATGACAGAGTACACTAATTCTGGCTTTAAATTACCTGTGGATGTTCAATACTTTTCGGCTGCGGAATATTGATACGCATCGGCAGCATCCTTTTTGTGGTAATTAGGATGCTGAGAAATATCTAACCGCAGCCGATTATTCTGGTTTCGTAAAACAACTACTGATTAATACCAATTGGATTTCAGAGGGCGCGTATAGGTTCAAAATATTTTTCTGTTCAGCAAACTTCAAATTTTAACCATAGCGGTAGCTATGGTTAAAATTTTAAGTGCAGCAGAACTGGAAAAGATGAAGAAGATAACGCGCAGTTTGAAGTTTAATTGGTATAATATGGATTTCAATCCTTTGTCGTGTAGCAGACAATGATCACTGTGGTATCCATCTAATTTAACAACATGAATAATACACATAGAAATCTGATAGCATTGCTTTTTACCCTACTTTTGCTTGTTACCGGGATTGAGGCAAAAAATTTATCAATCCTTTCCAGTTCAAGGCTGGATAATTATGAATTGCTGGATGTATATCTTGAGGGGGATCTGGCTCTGATACCGGCAGGTTTAGGTGGGCTGAATATCGTAAATATAAGTGATCCAGCCAATCCACAAGTCCTCTCATCTTATCGGGCAAATGGTTGTTCGTGGGGTCGTCTTTACGCCTGGACTGTTGGAGGCAACTATGCTTATGGAAGCGGTCGGGAATGTGGGATTCATGTCCTGGATATCTCCAACCCCAATCAACCAGAGTTCGTTACGAATTATTCCGATCCTGGCTACAGTGCACTTCGCTATGAACATGCAGAAGTCTCTGGCTCGACCCTTTTTCTTGCACGACATCAAAAGGGTGTTGAGCTTGTAAATGTTTCCGAACCTCAAGCGATATCACAAATCAGCGTGATTCAGACTGAAAATGCCTGGGCCACTCTGGCGAATGATTCTTTGCTCTTTATTGCGGATGGGGCGGCGGGTGTAAAAATCGTATCTCTGGAAGACCTCAACAACCCCCAAGTTATTGGAACTCTTGCTACCAGTGGCACGGCTAAGGACTTGTCTCTGACAGGTTCATATCTATTTGTAGCCGTGGGAGCATCAGGTGTCGATATGATTGATATCAGCGATGCTCGTGCGCCAAGATTAGTCAGCAATTATAACACAACCGGATATGCATCTCGAGTCGCATCGGATGAATTTCGGGTGGCTGTATCAGACTGGGATGATGTTGAAGTCTTGGCTTATTCAGCAGCAGGCTTAGAGTTGGTCGCCTATAAAAATACTGGTGGTCGAGTGATGGCTTTGGATATGGCTGATGGCTTGATTTACTCTGCTGAATGGGAAGATTTCACAATCTTTGAGTATGGTGTGATTAATGAGGCTGACTCCGACCTAAGCAGCCAAAAAGTAGAATTCCCAAGAGTGCTAAGTGGGGAGTCTGATACAATCATAGTCAACCTTGAGAATAATGGTCAGGAAATATTAAACCTGTCTCAGGAACAAATTGATAATCCAGATTTTCAGGTTGAAATCGAAAATTATTCTGTGGCTCCCAATAGTTCTATGGAAATTCAGGTGGTGTATGGACCTGAGGCTGGAGATTGGCAAGGTGATCTTATTATCGAAACCAATGATCCTGATGAGCCAATCCTGAAAATTGATTTGACAGGAAATCATCCCTATGGACCCATGGTCGGTGATCCCGCTCCAGCTTTCGAGCTAAGTCTGGTGAATGATGTCGGGACCATTGATTTGGAAATGCTGGAAGGTGATCCCGTTGTCATCGCTTTTTTTACCGCCTGGTGACCTGTTTGCGCTCCGGAGTTTTCGGATATAGAAGTTTCAATTTGGCAGGAATATCAAGCAGCAGGTTTACAGGTGATTGGTATCTCTAATGAACCCATAGCAACGATTCAGGATTTTATTGAAGATCAAGGAATCACTTTTCCCGTACTTCATGATAATTCAGGCGTTTATTCCTCATACAACTTACCTGGTTCCTCATCGCCATACCCCAGGGACTTTATCCTTGATGCGAATGGGGTTGTACGACTTGCCAAGCATGAATATGAGCCAGGGGTCATGATCTCACTCATAGAATCCTTACTTGGGAATACCACGGGGATCATAGAGACGGAAACACCTCTAAACCCCCAGAGTCCCGTACTGCTTTCCATTTATCCCAACCCATTCAACCCAGATGCAAAGATTCGAATAGATCTGAAAGAAAAGGTGCAGGTTTCACTCAGTGTATTGGATGTTCGAGGTCGCGTTGTGGATCAATTGATGCGTAATGAGCGGCTGGCGGCTGGGCATCATCTGGTGACACTTGATGGAAGAGACCTATCTTCTGGTGTCTATATCGTTCTATTAGAGACGGCTGAAGAGCAGTGGCTTCAAAAGATAATTAAGCTAAAATAAAGCACTGTCATGAAAGTGGCGGGTTATCATGTTTATGGGGTAAGCTTGTTCTAAGATGCTATTAACTGTGATATTAATCTTTAAAATTACTCACGATAAAGCTGATTGCAGAATCAACCTGGGCTTTCCAAAAGGTGTGGGTGTGAGCCCCTGCTTCTTCTCTTAGTTTTCCAGGATATCCCATACGTCTCATTTGATGGGCCATGGCCTGATTCTCAGCAAAGGCAAAATCATCACGCCCACAGATGAGTAAGAGTGCTGGTGTTGAATTGTGTTTGGCTTTTTGAGTCAGATGAAGTGGGTTTTGGGATTCCCATATCTTGGGATTATCTGAATATTTTCCTAACGAATTGATTAATCCCCAACTATCTAGATGACGGGTTATATCCATAACACCGCTCAAGCTGACGGCAGCAGCATAACTCTCTGGGTGTTTGAGTGCTTGGAGAAAAGCTCCAAACCCACCCATGCTCAAACCCATGATACCATGTTCTCCTGGCTTGGTTGAGCCATTAAAATTTTCAACCATCCATATTTTGATTTCCTGGTGGAGGTGGGTTTCATAATTACGGCCTGGGCGCAGATCTGTGTCAATCCACCAACCGTCGTAGCCACCATCTGGCAGAACCAGTAACACATTATAGCTATCACTTAGCGACTGCAAATCCGCATCTTCTTGCCATTGGAATTGGTTTCCACTATAACCATGGAGCATAACAATAAATGGATATCCGCCCTTCTTTGTCAAGTCAAACGATGAGGGTGTGGCAATAATTACATCGTTGCTATCGGACAAGGCCATAGATGGAATTTTAAGATATTGAATTTTGCCAAGAGCCGTAGCCTGGAGGTTGAGAATGATAACCGTGATGAACAAAAGTCGGGGTAGTGCAAAGATGTTTTTCATGAAGAGAATATGTCTGCAGGGGCACTTTGTTCAAAGTGGTTAATAGACTCACATTATTAAAAAATTGATATGTATGCATCATCTAATCAGTAAAAAATCTGATTGGATTAAAAATCCCTAGTCGAAAATCGGTTTCATCTTCTATGATCTTGTTTAAACTGACATCGATAACTTTTTGTATAAGGACATTCGACCGGATGAACACAACTAATAAAAATCGATTGATATGGCTAGCATTCAATATCGTAGCTCTGACACTGATCGCCGTCTTAAATATTTGATGATCCTGGCGCTTTCCGCAGCGCTGGCCTATTTTGTAAATCGTTGGGTTATTATACCTCAGGAGAGTAGTCTGTTATTTTTCCGTTGTTATGTTAACGATATTTTGGCGCTTCCCGTATATATACCCCTGTCTTTATATCTAGCCGTTCGCTTAAATATTATTCCCCCTGAGTTCCGCTTGGGTATTATCCATATTTTAGGTGCGGTAATTCTTTTTAGTATACTATTTGAGGGACTGTTACCTGTACTTGATGAGTCAATAACCCGGGATTATTGGGATATAGCAGCCTATTTTGTGGGTGGGATATTGGTACTTACGGTGAGCCGAGTTTCAGAACGAAGCAAAATTAACCACTCCTGATAATATGGGAGTCGATAGCCTCCCATGGCTGGTATCAATTAAATAGAATAGTGTTACAGATAACATAGAATTGAATAGAGTAAGAAAATGAGAGGATGTCAATGCGACCCTATATTTTAGCTGAGAGTAATTGGAAACAGATTCGCGAACAAGAAATTGATTTGGTTATTCTTCCTTGGGGAGCAACCGAAGCTCATAACTTTCATCTGCCTTATGCCACGGACATAATCGAGTCGGATTATCTGGCTGCCGAAGCTGCTCGCCTGGCATTTGAGGCCGGTGCCAAAGTGATGGTGTTACCAACAATTCCTTTTGGCGTCAACACTGGGCAAACCGAAATCACTCTTGATATTAATCTTAATCCCAGCACACTGATGGCCATTGTGGGAGACATTCTCGATACGCTTGACCGCCAGGGAATTAACAAATTTCTTATTTTTAACTCCCACGGGGGAAATGACTTCAAGCCAGTTTTACGTGAATTGGGTCTACAGTATCCTGACATGTTTCTGGCCTTCACAAACTGGTTCACATCTATGGAAAAAAGCAAATACTTCACTCACCCTGGGGATCATGCTGATGAAATGGAAACATCCCTACTTATGCATCTTAGACCTGAACTGGTCCTGCCCTTAGATGAAGCGGGTCCTGGGAATGAAAATAAGATTCGAATTGAGGGAATCCAGAAGGGGTGGGCCTGGACCGAACGCAAGTGGGACTTGGCAACAGATGATACTGGAATTGGGGATCCTCGACAGGCGACCGCTGAAAAGGGTGCTCGGTTTTTTAAAGATGTATCTCGCAGAATGGCTGATCTCTTTATAGAAATTGCCGAAGCCGATCTACGCAATCTTTATGAGAACCAGCAAGGATGCAGTATCTGATCACCCTGATATCTAGGTGGCAGTAGGTTTCTTAATTGTTAAGCTGGCGGTTGTTTAGCTTGGGGTGTTGTGCTTGAGGTGACAACAGACCTGTGGGGTGGAGCCCGTTTGATTTAACGTCGGCCGACGGTGTACTTTGATTTCTGTTTAATCTAGAAGGGGACTTCCTCTTCCCCTTCAGCTACGGCGACGGATTCTTTTTCACCATTGCCTTTTTTTCTACCCCCTAGCATGGTCAGCTTTTCAGCCACAATCTCAGTTCTGAAGTGACGTTTTTCCTCTTTGTCTTCCCAGGACTGGGTTTGAATACGACCCTCAACATATATCAGAGAGCCTTTTTTAACATAATTTTCAGTAAACTCTGCGACTTTTCCAAAAATGACAACTCGGTGCCATTCAGTAGTATCTTCGAATTCACCCTTCCCATTTTTGCGGGTTTCAGATGTGGCCAAGCTAATGTTTGCGATGGCCAATCCTTTGGTAGTGTACTTCATGTCAGCATCGTTGCCAGTATGGCCAACTAATAGCACTTTGTTCACGCTATTGCGTTGCATAATTCCTCCTTTTGTTGGTTTGATTGACCCAATTATATAAAAAGGAAGGCCTTAATACAAGATAAAAATACGAAAAATTTAATAGATCATTAAGGTGCGGGAGAAAATAAAGTCAAATAACAATCATTCACAAAATAATTATTCATGACATCAGGTTCTTCAGAGAGTACCCATTAAGTGAACCTGTAATTTAAGAGTCCATAATACAGCAATGATATATTATAGCCGCTGGACAAATTTATTGGCATCCTTCCTCCCTCAGAGGTGGGATTAAACAAGTAGACAATAAGCGAAACGTTAGTTTTTAGCCCTTTTTTTCAGGAGCAGATCATCATGATAAGATCCTTCCCGGAGGAGCTTTGCTCCACATTCAGGACAGGTTTCATCCTGACAGGGAACGCCGCGTCTATGTCTTGCCTGGTAATCACATTTAGGGCAATGACAATTACCGCCTGAGCCCATATTTTGACTATCCTTTTTCATTATTTTGCTTTTCTGATAGAGATGATTGATCAAGTAGTTTAGATAATTGGTCAATGATCGTGTTGAGCTGTTGACTTAACTCAGCTCCATTTGGAGTTGATGATGGAGCTCCTGTTTGATGAGCCCCTGCCTGGGAGCGAGCACCATATCCGTGTCCCGTTCCATCTGCTGGACCAAAGCCTCGACCATTTCCACCACGTCCACCGCCGAATCGACCACCACCTCGTCCAAGGTTTTGTCTGTTATTTCCTGAACAACTCCCCCTTTGCTGGCCAGTCATTCTGCCGCCTCCCTGGGGTCCTGTTGCATCGCCTCTAGGCATAATTTGTCCTCCTATAAATCAATTTTTTGTAGATCGTTTTGCTGGATAGCTTGTAGGGCTTCACTGACCTGCATGTTTCCGGCACCAACATACATACTGATATTTGCAACTTTTAAGGTTGCCGTTGCTTTTTCACCAGGTCCATTTCCGGTGACAATTGCATCAGGACCTAGTTCATAAACCTTTTGGGCAGTCAGGGGTCCTGCACCATGGGCTGCACCACCTGACTCTGAATTGTCATATGTGGTGTGACTTTTGGTTTCCTCGTCGTACATGATCAGGAAGTCTGCCCGCCCAAAACGTGGATCCATCATTGAATCCATATCCTTGCCTTTACTTGTAAATACAATTTTCATTAGAGCTCTCTTTCCAGCTGAATCAGCTGATTAATTTTAGTCCAACTTTTACTTAAATATTGTCCAGTCCCCTCAGAGGCATACTCGACAATGGTTTTACCTTCTGTCATGGCTTTTGTGAAAGTCACATCATAGGGGATATCTGAGATGTGATCAATTCCAGACTCTCTCAAAAACGCTTTAATCTCGGCTGTGACATTCCGATTGATATCGAACTTGTTGATGATGCATCCCGAGTGAATCCGAAACTTTTCAATCAGCTCTTGGACACGCTTTAAATCGTGAATACCCGATACCGTTGGTTCACTAACAATCACAACATAATTAGCTCCAGCCAGGGCAGCGACCACAGGACACCCTACTCCGGGAGGTCCATCTACAAGTAGGATTGGCTTTTCTTCTGCAATTGCCAATCGCTTTGCTTCATCTTTAACCTTTGTCACTAGCTTTCCTGAATTGTCAGCACCGATACCCAGCTTGGCATGAATCAGATGGGTGCCAACACGAGTGGTGGATTGGTACCAGTCACCGACATTTGCATCAAACATCTCAATTGCCGCTTCGGGACAAACGCGGGGGCCATATCCACAGCCTTCACAATTCATGGGATCAATGACATATTTATCACCCTCAGGGAAAATGGCGTCAAAGCGACATACCTCAGCACATAAGCCACAACCTGTGCAGAGATCCGCATCAATCTTGGCGATGGCGCCACTAAAAAACGGTTCGCTGTTATGGGTATCAGGAGCCATGAGAAGATGCATATCTGCTGCATCAACATCACAATCAGCCAAGACGATATCTTTACCTCCCAGGATGGCAAATGAGGCTGTAATGGATGTCTTGCCCGTGCCTCCCTTACCTGAGATAACCACAATTTCTTTTGGTTTGTGTCTCATGAGGCACCTTCAAGATCAAGACTGAAGAGATGCTTCTCAATATCAGCTAGAGCAGATTTTACGGCAGGAAATTTTTCAAACAGCAAATCACCACGGGAATATGTCTCCGCAATTTTCCGATCGTTGGGAATGCGGGCGATGACTTCAATATTCTCTTTCTTGCAGTAGTCCAATATATCATCGTTTCCAACACCGTAACGATTAACCACCACGCCAAAGCGCTTATTCATATCTCGAACGACACCCACCATAAGGCTCATATCATGTAGGCCAAAGGGTGTTGGCTCAGTAATAAGAATGACATAATCTGCAGTTTTTACCGCTTCAATGACTGGGCAGGATGTGCCAGGAGGGGCATCATAAATTTTGATGACCGGGTCAGGGTATTGATCTGAAATGTATTCAGTTGTTTCTTTGATCAGGGGGACAGCCTGCTCTTCGCCCACATTTAGTTTGCTCTCAATGAAATCCATTACGGGAGTTTTAATCTCAGACATCACACCCATCTGGAGAGGCTCCATGGGGAGCGCATCGATGGGACACAATTCTGAACAAGCATAACAACTGTGACAAAGTTGAGCGTGGAGTATGATATGTGTACCCAATTGGAGAATGGCATTGTAGGCACACACATCCTGGCAAATTCCACAGGCAGTACATTCACCATTCCATTTCGGGATCATTTTAAATTTATCAGTCTGTTTTGTAGATGTTCCCTTGATAAAAAGAGCTGAATTGGGCTCTTCCACATCGAGATCACTCAATACAACTTTATGTTTGAGGGCAAGATAGCTGGCCAGGTTTGTCGATAGGGTGGTTTTGCCGGTGCCCCCTTTACCGCTGGCGATTACAATGTTCACGTTATTGGTCCTTGGTCTTTAGCATTTGTTTCGAGGTATTTATCGGTGATGTTTTCTACATCCTCAGACCCACATTCAGGACAATCATCTATGCGGGCATTGATTGGGTGGTTGTGTTCCTCACCGCAATCACGGCAGCGGTGTAGAGCCTGGGAAAAATCAATATTACCCCCTTCAATGGTAAGTTCATGTCCATCAATGATGGCGTGGGCAATTTTACCACGGGCCTTTTCAATCAGTCGGGAAAAAGTGGGTCTTGAAATTTTCATTTGAATCGATGCATTTAAATGATCGTGTCCTTCATAATCAGCGAGTCGAAAGGCCTCATATTCATCCAGCGTGATAGATGTTTGCTGAAGTTCCGTCCGGGGAATACCTGAGGGCTTGTAGTTTTTGTATCGCGGAGGGGACGCGATTCGTCGTTTTCGATATGCTCTGCGGGAGCCTTGTCTCTGAGGTGAATGGGAATTGTTCATGTGGTAATATAATGAACGTATGTTCATTTCATAAATAATTGTTAAAGAGCACATAATAAATAATTGGTAGAGGATCAACAGTGAATCATACCAGTTGGATTTCAAAAATGACGACCTCGCAAAAAGGTGCTAAGTCCCCTTTTGGGCGGTGTTGTTTACGCCGGGGTGTGTTTAGGCTGTAACTCGGAAGTATAATTGGTATCAAGTTGGTGAGCATCTGGAGTCGCAAAATTTATCCTGGATAAAAAACCATAAGAATTGCTTGTGATTACTGCTTTTGTAAATAAGTTAGTGAGCGATAACTAACGAAAAGGAATTTTATGGTATCTGCGTATACAAAAAGACAACTCCAAATAATCCATGCAACTGTGGAATTAATTGCTGCAGGTGGAATGTCTGCTCTCACCATGAATCACATTGCCTCAAAGATAGATGTGACAGAGCCCGCTCTTTATCGTCACTTCAAGAGTAAGAAAGAAATCCTTTTGGGAGTTCTGAACCTGATACGCCAAAATGGTAAGGTTCCAGAAACAACTGATAAAACAGGCTGGAATCTGATTGAATGTATCATGCTAAACCGGATTATGAGTTTTACAGCTACCCCAGGTTTGGCAGCGATTATTTTTTCTGAGGAGATCTTTTCTGGTGATAATGATCTATCCCAACAGATCAAGTCTCTGATGAAGGAAACCCAGGAAAAATTTATCAGAGTTATTCAAATGGCCCAACAAGAGGGTGGCGTTCGTCAAGATATAGAAGCCAAACACATCGCCTTGATGGTTATTGGTTCTTTTAGATTCTTGGTCACTCAGTGGCATTTATTTGGGAATAATTTCGATCTGGAAGAACGGGTAAAAGCTCATTTCAAGGATCTTAGAGTAATGCTAAAAGCTGATTAGCTTTTTTTTAGATATAAAGTTTGTGAATAATAACTAACGGAGAAAATATATGAAAACTATAAGAGATAAAATTCTGAATCACCCCTACCTCGTTATGGGTGTGATTCTGCTCCTGACAATCTTTTTCTTTAAGCAAATCAAAGATAAAGGCCGGATGGAGACCGATCTTGATAA